>Ga0193696_1000046_pt1 | contig 56353 bp, 45 predicted proteins | sample L3m1metaG_FD_145074 | JGI IMG/M metagenome (GOLD analysis project Ga0193696, IMG submission 145074) | Soil microbial communities from a riparian zone of the East river system, Colorado, United States - L3m1 | ecosystem: Environmental > Terrestrial > Soil > Riparian zone | place: USA: East River... | reverse complement strand
CGCTCGACCTCAAACGCTGCGGGCCGGGCCCGCCCGCCGGAGGCGCCCTCGTCGTCCCCCGTAACACCTCAGCTGACGATAGCAGGCTGACCGGTGACCTCTTCGAGCTCCGCTTCTTCCTGCACCCACTCCGCGCTGCGGAACGCGTTCTCGCTGCGGGCGATGACCACGGTAGCCAGACAATTTCCGATGACATTTACGGCGGTCCGGGCCATATCCATCAGCTCGTCGACGCCGAGGATCACGAGCACTCCCTCGGCCGGCAGGTTGAACGTCGCGAGCGTGCCGAGGAGGATGACGAGCGATGCGCGCGGCACGCCGGCGACGCCTTTCGACGTGAGCATCAGCGTCAGCAGCATGACGATCTGCTGCGTCCAGGTGAGATGCACTCCCGCGGCCTGCGCGACGAAGATCGAGGCGAGCGCCAGATACAACGTCGTGCCGTCGAGGTTGAACGAGTAGCCGGTCGGCAGCACGAAGCCGACGATGCGGCGCGGAACGCCGAGGCGCTCCATGTTCTCCATCGCCTTCGGCAGCGCCGACTCCGACGACGTGGTGGCGAACGCGATCGTCGCCGGCTCCTTCACCGCATTGAAGAAATCGCGCAGCGGGACGCGGAAGATGAGCGCCACCGGAAGCAGCACGAGCAGCACGAAGACGATGAGCGCGCCGTAGAGCGTCCCCACCATCATGCCGAGGTTCTTCAGGACGCCGAGGCCGGAGTGCCCGATGGTGTTGGCCATCGCGGCGCCGACTCCGATCGGCGCGAACAGCATGACGAACTCGGTGAAGCGAAACATGATGTCGGCCAGCGACTCGCACCAGCCGACCATGAACTTCGCCTTCTCGCCGATGCTCGTCACCGCGAGCGCGAAGATCACCGAGAAGATGACGATCTGCAGGACGTCGCCGTCGGCCATCGCCTTGATGATCGAGGCCGGCGAGAGGTGGGCGATGATGTCGCCGAATTTCTGCGGCTTGGCGGGCGGATCGGGGGCGGTGAGTCCCTTCGAGACTGCGTCCGCCGCCTGCGAGGCCTTCGCCGCCGCGGTGGCCGTGTCGCCGCGCTGCGCCGCCTCATTCGCCTCGGCCGCGAATTTCTTCGCCCGTTCCGCGAGCACCGCTTTGTCTTCAGGCTTCGCCACCCCCGCGAGCGAGACGCCGACACCCGGCTTCGTGATGTTCACCGCCGCGAGTCCGATGACCAGCGCGAAGGTGGTGACGATCTCGAAGTAGATCAGCGCCTTGATGCCGATCCGTCCGACCTGCTTGATGTCGCCCGTGCCGGCGATGCCGATGACCAGCGTGGAGAAGATCAGCGGAGCGATGACCGACTTGATCAGGTTCAGAAAGAGGATCGACAGGGGGCGCATCTCGATGCCCCAGTCGGGCCTCAGCCACCCGAGGAGGATGCCGAGGCCGAGACCGATGAAGATCTTCGTGGTGAGCGAGATTTTTGGGAAGGCCATGCGGGCGGAAGTGTAGCCGGTTGATATGCTCTCCGCGTGACTCGTTTCAAGAAAAGCCGCTTCGGTCCGCGGCTGGTGAAGGCCGCCCGCTCGCGCGATCACAATCGCGACGTGCACGTCTTCGTCGGCGGCACGGGCGCGGTCGGCGGGGCGGCGGTTCTGCAGATGCTGGCGATGTTCGAGGAGATGTTCACCATCGCGCCGCCGGCCGATCCGCGCGACGTGCCGGTGCTTCTTGTGACCGGCCGCGGCAAGGAAGACATCGACGCGTTCGTCGGCCGCCTGGTGAAGTTCACGCAGGCGCGCTGGGGGAACGACGCGAAGCCGCAGCGGTTCGAATCGGGTTACCTGACGCCGAGCGGGATCTACGTCGCGATCTCACCGTTTCAATTGAAGCCGGTGCCGGGACTGGAGCTCGTCACCGAGGCCGATCCGTCGCAGCGCGAGACGGCGGTCGACGAGTTCCTCGCGGTCGCCGGCGCGAATCGCACGATGCCGAAGGATGCGATCGAGGAAGCGCTGGTGCGCCACGTGCGCGAGGCTCATCCGATCACCCGCTGCCTCGCCGATCGCGGGAAGCGCCTGCGCGATTACGGACCGAAGCCGTTCCGCTCGATCCTCCTCGGGTTCCCGCTGCCGAGCATCCTCGCCTACCAGATCGACGGCCTCGGCATCGTGGCCCGCACCTGCGGCCTCGGCGACGCATTCATCGAGCACCTCAAGTCGGAGTTCAAGCACGCGTTCGCGGCCGATCTCGCGGCGGTCAATTCGGAGCTCGGCGCGCGCGTGCTGGTCGCGCACACCACAGGCGTCGGCGGGATGTACGACGAATCGCCCGACGGCCACACCACGCCGCGGCTCGGATTCGCACACGCGTCGAAGGACGCGGCGCTGCTGCAGAAGCACATCGAAGCGGAGGACCTGACGCGCGAGTACGCAGCGCGCGGCATCCTGATGCTCGTCACCGCGGCGGCGATCGGCATCGATGAAGTGCGCGTGCGCCACAACGTCCCGCTGCATCGCGACATCGTGCGCAAGCTGCGCGACGCGCCGCATGAGATCTTCCGCGGCTGCCGTTCGAAGCACGAACAGCGCAACGCGGACGGCACGTCGCGCTTCATCGCGAACCGGCAGTTCTTGCGCGTCTATCGTCCGAAGACGCTGCCGCTCAAGGGCGGCTCGACGCAGCCGCTCTTCTTCGAGCCGGGCGACGAGCTGCTGCCGGAGTATTCGATCCGCAGCGGCGAGAACGGCTTCTTCAGCGTGTCGAACGCCGACGCGCTGTACCGCGTGATGAAGGTGGCGACGGCGAGCGAGCTGGGGCACGTGCTGGCCAGCGTCGCGCTGCTGGGCGACGATCCGAACGTGCCGTGGTTCACCAACTGCATCCTCTATTACACCGAGACCGCGAGCTCGAAGCAGGCGTTCGATTTCCTCTATCAGCCGCACCTGCTGCAGACGCAGCTCAGCGGCGTCGAGCCACTCGCGATGCAGGACCTCGGATCGGCGAAACATCAGGCGGAGCTGCACACCATCGCGCTGCTGATCCTGCTGCACCGCCTGCGCAGCGCCGACTTCGACGCCATCGATCCGTACGAGCCGGAGTCGTTCGACGCGCGGCGCTTCCTCGGGGAGAACTCGCGTGCGCTGACGTTCCGCGATCTCGATTCGTGGGACGTCGCCACGACGGCCACCGATCTCAAAACGCTGGTCACGGCGAATCGTCCGGAGGATCTGCTGTCGATCCAGCCGCTGCACGACGCCGGCATGTTCCCGATGCGCGACAAGGCGCACCTCGCGATCCTGGAGAAGATCCTGCGCGGCGTCTGGAACGTGACGTCGCTCGGGACGCCGATCGTGTTCGACGACGGCGTCCGCTCCGGCTACTACGTCGCGCCGTTCGGCGACATCCTCACCAGTGAGGACTCGCTGCGGCAGATGCTCGACGCGCGCAATGCGAATTACGAGCTGGCGGTCAATGGCTTCATCGACATCCGTCCGCATGCCATCGTCTGCCGGGCGAAAACGCCGGCGGAGATCGTCGAGGGCTCGATCACCATCGCGAACGATTTCGAATCGCTGCAGTCGCAGTTGACGTCGATCGAGCCGTATTCGTTCTTCGCTACCTGCGGACTGGTCGCCGTGCTCCATCGCCTCCGCGCCCTCGGCCGCATGCTGCGCGAAGCGCGCATCGACCTCGGCACGATGCAGGATTTCGAATGGCAGGTCGTGCGCGACGATCGCGGACACACGATCGTCGTGCCGGGCGCCGTGGAGGCTTTCCGAATGATCGCCGAGGGACAGGAGAAGACCACGGGAACGGAGTGGCTCGACGGGATCTGGGGATACGAGCGGCGGCGGCCGCCGTCGCGCGTCGATGAGGTGATCGCGGCGGTGCCGAAATGAAGCGGCTTTTATTAGTCCTGATCCTGGTCGCGTGCAGCAAGCCCGAACCGGTTGCGCAGAAGCCAGCGCCACTGCCAACGCCGCCATCCATTGCAGCCGCGCAGGCGCTCATCGCGAACGGTCCCGAGCTCGGCGACTACCAGTTCACGAACGCCGCGTTCACGTTCGCGCAGAAGAAGTCGGCGATGTCGCCGGCGATGATCGGCGGCGCGAATCGGCTTGCGTCCGCAAAGTGGGTCCGCATCGAAGGCGACGACTTCGTGCTGACGGAGAAGGCGAAGAGCGACAAGCGCTTCCTCGTGCGTCCGAACGGCTTCATCGACATCGTTCCGCTGGCGAAGAAAGAGATGATCGGCGTGACCGGCGTGCGGCAACAGCCGGACGGCACCGTGCTCGTGGACTTTGCGTGGAAGTGGGTCCCAAACGAGATCGGCACGACGCTCGGTCTGCCGACGGGCGATCATAAGGCGACGGCGAAGTTGATGTGGGGCGGCACCAATTGGATGGTGCTGAGCATCATGTGACTGGCGATGTCCGGTGGGGGGGGGACAGGCGCCTCGCCTGTCCTCTGAGAGACGGCGGAACAGGCATGGGCGATAGTGACGGGAGCGACAGGCGAGGGCGCCTGTCCCCCCACTGAAGCGACCAGAGCCGCATCAGCTCGATTAATCCTATTTCTTCTTGATGCCGAGGCGTGTCGGGGCGCCCGGGATCTCGGCGAAGACCGGAAGGCCCTTCGCGGCGCCGGCGCGGCGGCCCTTCTGGATCGGCAGTCTGGTGTAGACCTGCGTCGAGAGGATCGAGGCGTGGCCCAGCATCTCCTGCACCTGGCGGATGTCGGTGCCGTTCGACACCAGCATCGCGGCCATCGTGTGGCGCAGCGCGTGCGGCGTGATGTGGCGCTTGATCTCCGCGAGGCGGACGTGCTTCTTGAAGATGTTCTCGATCGAATAGATCGTGAGGCGCGTTCCGGAGCGGCCGACGAAGAGCGCCTGCGTCTCGAGGCTCCGCTCGTTGCGGAGATCGAGGTAGTTGACCAGGGCATCAACGATTGGCTCGGCGGTCAGCGTGACCAGACGTCCGCGCGTGGCGCGGCCGGTGATCTGGATCTGACGGCGTTCGAGATCGACGTCTTTCGTGTCGAGCGCGACCAGCTCGCCGATGCGGATTCCGGTCGAGAAGAGGAGCTCGAGAATCACGTTGTCGCGGACGGCGCAGAAATAGCGGTTGCGGCTGCCCGCCGACTGATCGCGCGACGACGACAGCTCGGCGATCTGCGACTTCGGCGCGGCGAGGAGGGAGCGGACTTCGCGTCCGGAGAGGACGGTCGGCACGCGGCTCTCGACGGGGCGCTTGATCTTCAGCTTGCGGGCCGGCGACTCGTGGACGATCCCCTGCTCCTCGAGGAAGCGGAAGAAGACCTTGAGCGCCGCGACTTTGCGGCGGATCGACGTGTCGCGATACGGCTCGGTCCCGAGCTTGTCGAGATAGACCTCGAGGTGCTCGGGGGTGATCTCGACCATCGGGGTGTCGGATAGGTGAATGTTGAACTGACTGAGATCCGAGTTGTAGGCGCGCAGCGTACGATCGGACAGATTACGGACCGTCTGACCGTGCTGGAGAAACTCGGCAATCGCCTGCTGCACGTCCATTTTGTTAACTCTCTGGAATTTTATTGTCTGCTGAAGGACAGTCGAAGTTTAGGCGGAAGGCGGGTTTTGTCAAGAAATTATTTGTTGGACCGATATGCTGTAAGAGCATGACACAATTCGGATTACGTGCGCGGCCAGAAACTTTTCGTGCGACCCATTGAGAACGGTGACTCGGATTCGATCCGCGAGTTTCTTAAATCTCACGGGGGTCGAATCGGCGTCACGGAGTGCGGTCTCGTCGGCAAGCTCGTAGGGGAGTTGGTGGCAGTGGTGGCGATGGAGCTCGAAGGCGATGCGGTGCGCATCGACGACGTCGTCGTGGCGACGGAGCTCCGGCGCAAACGGATCGGCCGCTTCATGCTCGACGAGGTCGAACGCCTGGCATCAAAGCTGGATCGTCGCCGTGTCGTGGTCTCGGGCAGCACGTCAGAACGGGAGTTCTTTCATCACACGGGGTTCCGGGAGGATGGGGAGTGGCTGGTAAGAATGGTTCGGTAGTCGTCGCAGCAGCGTTCTTCGCGATCACCTGCGGACGTTCCGCTCCCGCCCCGCCCCCACCCGAGCCGCAACCGGCGCCTCCCGCGATCACCGAGCCCGCGCTTCCGACGACCGTCGAGGAAGCGCGTCCGCTGAAGACTTCCGATCCCGAGCGTTACGAGCGCGCCCTGAAAGCGATCGCCACGCCGCGCTCCCTCGCGCTCCTCGGCCTCACGCAGTTCGAAAAGAAACGGTGGGACGATGCGATCGCGACGCTCACCTCGGTCGCCGACGCCTGGCCGTCGGTCGCGCCGTTCCTCCGGCTGCGGATCGCGACGGCGGAACAGCAGCGCGGCAACGTGGCGAACGCGATCAACGTTGAGCAGCAGGTCAACGCGACGCAGACGTCGGCTGCGAGCATCGCGCGCCTTCGCCTGCCGGCGCTCTACGCGCAGGCGGGCGACGCGGCATCGACGGACGAGGCGTTCAAGCAGATCGCGTCGATGCAGCTCGACGAGCTGAGCGAAGGCGAGTTCGTCGATCTCGCCGCGAAGCTGGAGAGCGCGGGACGGCAGGACCTGGCGACCGCGATCCGGATGCGTTTGCTGAAGGAGTATCCGCAGGGACGCTTCACGGAGAAGACGTTCGATCAGGTGCAGGCGGCTCTCGACGCGCTGTCGCTCGACGAGACGACGGCGCTGGCATCGCGGCTCGCGCAACAGGATCACTACGACGAAGCGCTGCAGCTTCTCGAGCGCGCAGCGACGCGCTTCCCCGACGCGACGAAGAGCGCGATGTACCGCACGGTGAAGCTGCGGTCGCTGTTCAACTCGCGGCATTACAACGAGCTGCTTGCCGACACGGCGAAGAATGAACTCGACGCGACGCAGATGATTCTCCGCGCTCGTGCCGCGTGGCGCGCGGGCGACTCGACGACGTTCCTCGCGGGCCTCGACGAGATCGAGAAGAAGTTCCCGCAGTCGCGGGAGGCGATCGAGGCGAAGCTGCAGCGCGCGAAGTACTTCAGCACCGACGAGATCAAGTACGACGCGGCGATCGAGAACCTGCAGCAGGCGATCGGCGCCGGCGCGATCGGCAACGAAGGCGAGACGCTCTGGACTCTCGGCTGGACCTACGTCGTCGCCGGCAAGGAAGACGACGCGCTGCAGATCTTCGATCAGTACCTGCACCAGTTTCCCGACGGCGACTACCGGACGAATTCGCTCTTCTGGGCAGGGAAGATCTACGAGAAACGCGGCCTGATGAGCGAGCGCGATGTGCGCTTCCGGCAGTTGATCGCGGAGTATCCGTACAGCTACTACGCGTATCGGGCGAAGGAGATCGCCGGGCCACCCTCTCCCGCGGCGGCGGGAGAGGGGCTGGGGGTGAGGGCCTTCCCCGAGCTCACCTCCCCCGACCTCCCGCTCATCAACGACCTCGTCTCCATCGACCTCATGCGCGACGCCACGCGCGAGATGAAGCTCGCCGTCGCGGCGCATCCGGACGACCTCGGATACGCGTTCAAGCTCGCCGATCTCTACGTGCAGGCGGGCGAGCCGTTCAAGGCGAACGGTGTGTTGCAGCGGCGTTTCCGCGACTTCGTCCGCCACGGCGGCGCGCACATCCCCGATCGCTTCTGGCAGATCCTCTTCCCGCTCAATCACTGGGAGACGATCAAGGCGGAGGCGGCGAAGCGCGGCGTCGATCCGTATCTGCTGGCGTCGATCATCCGCCAGGAGAGCGGCTTCGAGCCGGCGACGATCTCGAATGCCGGCGCGGTCGGACTGATGCAAATCATGCCGGCCGAGGCGGAAGAGATTGCATCGCGCGCGGGGATCGAAGGGGTCACGCGCGAGAAGCTGTTCGATCCGGACGTCAACATCGCCGTCGGCGCGGCGGAGTTCGCGCAGAAGCTCGCCGCGATGCAGGGACGTTCCGCGCTGGCCATCGCCGCGTACAACGGCGGCGAATCGAACGTGAGCAACTGGCTCACCCGCACGCCTGCCGAGGACATGGACTACTTCATCGAGGCGATCCCGTACGCCGAGACCCGTCTCTACGTGAAGACGGTCACGCGCAACCGGAACGAGTACCGGCGCATCTATGAACGCTGAAACGTCCGGTCCCTGTCCGTCACTACAAATGTGTCACGGATCACGTCGAACCCGAACTTGGCAATCCAATTGCTGTTCAGCCGAACGCGGCATGGAAATTCAGACCACATCGATCGGACAACCCACAGACCAGAACGTAGCGCGAACCGCATGGAATCCGGGGCTTTATGAAAACCGCAACATTCTCCCGCTCCCTGGTCGTGGCAGTTTCAACGTTCACATTCGCCTTTTCACTGCACGCAACCCAGCAGATCGTCTTGAGCCGCGACACGCAACCGGAGCGTGGCGAGCTCAGGGGAGTCATCGAGCTGACCGTTGCCCCGGGATTCGATGACGCTCGCGTCAATCTCGTCCTCGACGGCGACAAGATCGCCGAGAATCTCCACTCCCCCTACAAAGTGACGGTCGACTTCGGAGCGGTGCCGATCGAGCACAGGATCGGCGTCACCGTCTGGAGCGGCGCGAAGAAGATCCAGTGGCACGAGACGGTCAACCGGGGACATCAGCCGTTGACGTTAAAAATCACCCCGGTCGATCTCGACAACCGCATTTTCGAAGTGAAGACCACTGCCCCCGTGGACGATCCGATCCTCTCCGTGACGCTGTGGGACGCCGGCAAGCAGGTCAGCGAAGTGACCACGGCGCCGTATCGATTCACGGTGCCGCAATCCGCGGTCGAAGCGGGCTTCGTGCAGGTGACGGCGAAGGCGAAATCGGGCGAGGAAGTGGCCGACTTCTGGTCGACCACCGGTGACGTGCACGTCGAATCGGTCGAAGTGCGCACCGTACCGATTTTCGTCAGCGTGGTCGACGGAAACGGTCAGACGCGCGATGACGTGGCGCGTGATCTGTTCAAGGTCATGGACAACGGAGCGGAGGGGAAGATCCTCGACTTCGGAAAAGCATTCGATCAGCCGATCTCGATCGCCCTGCTGGTCGACTCGTCGGCGAGCATGACGTACGAGCTCGAACACGTGACGAAGGCGGCGCAGAGCTTCGTGGAGCGGACGCTGAAGCCGGGCGATCGCTGCGGCGTGTACGCGATTCGCGACGTGCCGCGCCGGGCGCAGGAGCTGACGACCGACAAGCTGGCGGTGATGAAGGCGATGGCCGGCTTGCAGGCGGGCGGACGCACCGCGCTGTACGACGCGATCTCCGCCGCGATCCGCGATCTGAAGAGCGAGAAGAACCGCCGCGCGGTCGTCGTGCTGACGGACGGCGGAGACACGTCGTCGATGGCGTCGTTCGACGAGCTCGATCGCATCGCGACCGAGGCCGGGATCCCGATCTACTTCATCGCGTACCAGACCGGCGAGCCGACGGAGCAGCACGAGCTCGACCGGCTCAACTATCTCGCCGGACAGACCGGCGGCTTCATCGTCACGGCGAACGCCGAGCAGCACAACCTGCAGGCGAAGTACGCCGCGATCGAGCGCGATCTCCGTGCGCAGTTCGCCATCCGTTACCAGATCACCGACTACAAGCGGCCGAACGCGTGGCGGAAGGTGCGGGTGGTGTTGAATGCGCGGAACCTGACGGCGAGAACGATTCGCGGATATTTCGCGCCGTAGTCCGAAGTTCATCCCGAGCGGAGCGAGGGATCAGCGGAGCGACCGCGATGATCGCGCCATTTGCGCGGCGGCTCCACTGATCCCTCGCGTTGCTCGGGATAAACTGAAAACCGCGTGCATCGCAACGAATCCCTGATCGCCGATCTCCGCGCCCTCGTCGCGAAGGCTCCTTTTTTCCAGCGCCTCTCTACCGACCGCATCGAGCTCACCGGCGCCTCCGTCGAAGCACGCGCGCTGATCCTCGCCTCGCTGCAGGAACGGCTGCGCAAGCGGATCGCGGTCATCGTCCCCGCCGACGCGGCGATCGACGACTTCGAATCGGCGCTCCGCCTCTTTCATCGCGATCCGCGCTGCGTCCTGACCTACCCCTCCCCTTCCCTCTCGCCCTACCAGGACGTCGTCCCCTCCCTCGGGGTCGCGCGCGAAGAGATCCGCGCTCTCGGCGCGCTGACCGATGAACACGCCGACATTCTCATCGTCCCGGTCCGTGCGCTCTTCTCGCGGCTCCCGCGCGCCGATGCGTTCCGCTCACGCACGATGCACCTCAACGAAGGCGACGAGCTCGACATGCGCGCGCTGCTGCAGTCGCTCGTCGAGAACGGATTCGTGCGCACCGATCTCGTCGGCGAGTCGGGCGAGCTCGCGTTCCGCGGCGGCATCCTCGATCTCTTTCCGCCGAACACGGCGAAGCCGGTGCGCGTGGAGCTGTTCGGCGACACGATCGATACGCTGCGCTGGTTCGACGTCGAGACGCAGCGCTCCGAGGAAGCGTCGGGCGCGATCACCGTGCTGCCGATGACGCAGTTTGCGAACACGCGCGAGACCCGCAGCACGCTTTCGCGCCGGCTGTCGCTCGATTTCATGGATCCGCTGTTCAAGCGCGACGTCGCCGACAAGATTGAGCGGCTCGCCGAGAACGGCACCTTCCCCGGCATCGAGCATTACCTGCCGGTCGTCAGCGATGCGGTCACGTTCGCCGATTACCTCTCCGGCGACGACTGGTCGCTGGCGCTGATCGAGCCCGACCAGATCATCACGACGGTGGCGAAGTACGAATCGCTCCTGCGCAGCGAGTACGACGCGGCCGCGGAAAAAGGACGCGCCGTCTATGCACCGGAGCGGGTAGTGGCGGCGGGGCCGGACGTTCTCGCGCTGCTCGGACACGCAACGGTGGCAATGAGCGAGGTGCACATCAAGGGTGGTGTCATCCTGAGCCGCGCAGACGGCGAAGGATCCGGTGCATCGCACGATGCGAGATCCAATACGGGTCCTTCGCCGTCTGCGCGGCTCAGGATGACACAGCAGCAACGCGTCGAATTCAACGAGCTCCGCCTCCACGCGCCGCAGACGATGCGCTACACGAACCGGCTGCCGGAGTTCGCGACCGACGTGACGAAGAGCGGGCATCGCCTCTTCTTCTTCGCCGCGACGAAGGGCGGGGCGGAGAAAGTCGAGCGGCTGCTGAAGGAGTTCGACGTCCTCGCCGGAACACTCACCGTCACTGAAGGGGCGATGGCGCGCGGCTTCGCCTTCGACGACATCGGCATCACCGCGTACAGCGAATGGGATCTCTTCGAGCCGCCGACGTCGACGCGCATCGGCGGCAAGCGTCGCGCCGCGGACGCATTCATCACCGACCTGCGCGACCTGAAAGTCGGCGACTACATCGTGCACGTCGATCACGGCGTCGGCCGCTTCCGCGGCCTGCAGCGCATCCCGTTCGGGGAGACCGAGCGCGAGGTGATGGAGATCGAGTACAGCAGCGCCGGCAAGCTGCTGATGCCGATGGAGAACCTGAATCTGATTCAGAAGTACTCCGGCGGCGATGAGGCGCAACCGCAGCTCGACAAGCTCGGCGGCACGACCTGGGCGCGCAAGAAGGCGTCGGTCAAGAAAGCGATGCGCGACATGGCGGACGAGCTGCTCAAGCTCTACGCCACGCGGCAGATGGTGCACGGCCATTCGTTCTCCAAGGACTCGCCTTGGCAGTTCGAATTCGAGGAGGCGTTCGAGTTCGACGAGACCGAGGACCAGGAAGCGGCGATCGAGGACGTGAAGGCGGACATGGAGTCGCGCAAGCCGATGGACCGCCTGCTCTGCGGCGACGTCGGATACGGCAAGACCGAGGTGGCGATGCGCGCCGCGTTCAAGTCGGTGATGGATGGCAAGCAGGTCGCGGTGCTCGCGCCGACGACCGTCCTCGCCTTCCAGCATCACCGGACGTTTCTCCGCCGCTTCGCCAGCTTCCCGGTCACGGTCGAGCTGCTCACGCGCTACTACTCGGCGAAAGATCAGAAGGAGATCGTGAAGAAGCTGGAGACGGGCGAGATCGACGTGATCATCGGAACGCATCGCGTCCTCTCGAAGGACATCAACTTCAAGGATCTCGGCCTCATCGTCATCGACGAGGAGCAGCGCTTCGGCGTGGCGCAGAAAGAGCGGCTGAAGCAGATGAAGAAAGCGGTCGACGTGCTGGCGATGTCCGCCACGCCGATCCCGCGCACGCTGCACATGTCGATGGTCGGCATCCGCGACATCTCGGTCATCGAGACGCCGCCGAAGGACCGCCTGGCGATTCAGACCGCGCTCGTGCCGTTCAACGACGAGTTCATCCGCGACGCGATCGCGTTCGAGATCGATCGCGGCGGACAGATTTTCTTCGTCCACAACCGCGTGGAGTCGATCTACGCGATGAAGGAGTACCTGGAGAAACTGCTGCCGGGACTGCGCGCGATCGTCGGACATGGACAGATGGAAGAGCGCGAGCTCGAACGCGCGATGCTGGCGTTCATCAATCGCGAGTACGACGTCCTCATCGCCACGACCATCATCGAGAACGGCATCGACATTCCGGCGTGCAACACGATCCTCATCAATCACGCCGAGCGCTTCGGACTGTCGCAGCTCTACCAGCTGCGCGGACGCGTCGGCCGCAGCGACCGCCTCGCGTTCTGCTACCTTCTCGTGCCGAGCGATCGCGTGCTGTCATCCGACGCCCGCAAGCGCCTCTCCGCGATCCAGGAGTTCTCCGACCTCGGCGCCGGCTTCCGCATCGCGGCGAAAGACCTCGAGATCCGCGGCGCCGGCAACATCCTCGGCGGCGAGCAGTCGGGCGAGATCGCTGCGGTCGGCTTCGAGATGTACACGAAGCTGCTCGAGGAAACGATCCGCGAGATGAAGGGCGAGCGGATCGAGGAAGCGGTGGAGACGTCGATGAACCTCGGCGTCGACATCTACATCCCCAAGAACTACGTCGGCGAAGAGAACCTGCGCATGACGTTCTACAAGAAGATCGCCTCCGCGCAGACCGAGCAGCGCATCGACGACATCCGCAACGAGCTGCGTGACCGCTTCGGCGCGCTGCCGCCCAACGTCGAGAACCTCCTGCACTTCGTGAGGGTGAAGCAGTTCGCGCAGAGAATCGGCGTCGTCTCGATCGTGCGCGAAGGCGCGCGCGGCGTGATGAAGCTGACGCAGTCGGCGAAAGTCGATCCAAACAAACTGCTGGAGCTGATGCACGAAGATCCGCAGGTCAAGTTCACGCCGAACGGCGTGCTGTCGTTCCCGCTGAAGGCGCAGGGTACCGACGTGATCGACGCGATCGAAGAGTTGCTTCAGCGGATTGCCGTGTAAAATCGCCGCACTGCCTATGATTGCTTAACGGTTCTCCACTCTCCCGCCCACCATCTGCACAGGAGAAAACCGAAAATGCAGTCCCCGTCTATCTACACGGCTCGGCTCGAGCTGCGCGCGGGCAGCCGCGAGATCTACAACCTTCCATTCGACGACGCGGCGGCGCTGGCGCGCGCGCTCGGCGCGAACATCCCCGACAACTGGCCGGTCGAGAACTACGACGACGAATGTCTCGTCTGGTGCCGCAAGATGCTCGATCACGATCCCGCGGCGGAGCCATGGCTGCTGCGGTACTACATCGAACGGGAATCGAACACGCTGGTCGGCTTCGGCGGCGGCGGTGCGGTGAAGGATGGCGCATGGACGATCGGCTATTCCGTTCTGCCGCAGTTCCGGCGCCGCGGATATGCGTCCGAGGCGACGGCGGCGCTGATCGCGCAGGCCTTCGAGCATGACGAGGTCGAGCGAATCATCGCCGAGACGTATCCGGAGCTCGTCGCATCCCTCGGAGTGATGCAGAAGAACGGATTCCGATTCGTCGGACCGGGCGAAGGAGAGCGGGTGATCCGCTACGAACTAAGGCGTAGTTAAGTTACACTGCGCCCGCCTCGGGCCCTTCATGCGTCGCTCCTTCATCCTTCTATTCATTGTGTTTGCGGCGTCGGCGGCGTGTCATCGCAAGCCGTCGACGCCGCCTGATGTCGTGGCGCGCATCGGCGACCGGATGCTCACCCTCTCCGACTTCAAGCGCTACATGGAGCGCAACAGCGGCACCGACCTCGCGCAGGTCACGCCGGAAGTGGCGAGCGCGCTGCTCGACCAATACATCGAGGAAGTGCTGCTGTCGGAGTACGCCGGCTCGCATGGCGTCGAGATTCCGGCGGAGAAGATCGCGGCCGCAGTTCGCACCGACGCAGGCGCGACGGTCATCGAGAAGCGCGACGAGATGCGGCGGATGAAGCTGATCAGCGACATATCGGCCGAGGCCGCGCAGCCGTCGGATGACGACCTGCGGGCCTACTACGACGCCAATCCGGCCGAGTTCAAGAGCGGCGAGGAAGTGCACGTGCGGCAGATCCTGGTGCACGACGAGTCGCTGGCGAATGACATCGCGTCGAAGCTGAAGGCGGGAGCAAGCTTCGAGGAGCTGTCGGCGGAGCATTCACTCGCCCCGAACGCCAAGAAAGGCGGCGACATCGGCTACGTCAGCCGCGGCGAGCTGCCGAAGCGATTCGAGGATGAGATCTTCGGTCTGCAGCCGGGACACGTCAGCGGAGTCATCCAGACCGACAACTCCTTCCACATTTTCAAGGTCGACGACCGCCGCCCACCCGGCACGATCGACCTGCAGACGGCCGCGCCCGTCATCCGCGAGAAGCTGCGGGAAGAGGCGATCCGTACACGCATGGCTCAGATGATCGCGAAGAGCCGCTCGGACATGCAGATCGCCGTGCTGACCAAGCGCCTTCCCTTCCCCTACGCCGGCACCCTGCCGAAATCCGACAACGAATAAATGACACCCGAACTTGTTCTGCTGAAGACCCGTCCTACAACGGAAACGCTATGAAGAAACTCCTTCTCGCACTCACACTTACGCTCGCCGCGGCGAGCCTCTCCGCCGCGCAGGTCATCGAAGCGATCGTCCTCCGCGTCGGCGACCGCATCATCACCTCCACCCAGTACGCCAAGCGCCTCCGCGACGGCTACAACGAGATCGAGCAGACCAGCACGCCCGATCAGACAGCCACGAAGAAAGCGGAGCTCCGCAAGGTGCTCACCGACGAGTTGATCAGCGAGCTGCTGATCAAGGATCGCGCGGACCGCATCGGCGTCAGCGTCACCGAAGCCGAGATCAGGGAAGCGACCGGCCGCCTGAAAGAGCAGTACGGCATCTCGACCGATCAGCAGTTCGACGAGTCGCTGCAAAAGTCCGGTCTGACCCGCGCCGACATGGAAGCGCGCCTTCGCGACACGCTGATCAGCAACAAGGTCTTCGGCCGCGAGCTGCGCAGCCGCGAAGAGCTCACCGACCGCGAGCTTCGCGAGCGTTACGACCGCGAGAAGGACCGCTACCGCCTTCCCGAGCGCGCCCACCTGCGCGAGATCGTCATCCTCCGTCCCGAGAATCCGGCCGCTGCCGAGAAGGCGGGACAGAAGGCGACCGACGTCGCGAATCAGGCGCGCGGCAACGCCGATTTCGCCAAACTCGCCCAGACCTTCTCCGAATCCGGATCCAAAGACAAAGGTGGAGACCTCGGCGACGTCGCGCGCGGCGAGCTGCTGCCCGACCTCGACAAGGCCGTCTTCAACAGCGCCGCCGGTACCGTGATCGGACCACTCTCGACGAAATCGGGATGGCACATCCTCAAAGTCGAGACGCGCCTGCCGTCCGAAGTGCCGGCATTCGAGTCGCTGAAGGAAAAGATCCGCAAGGACGCCAGCGACGACGCCTTCCAGCGAGACTACAAGGCGTATATCGATCGCCTGCGCAAAGACGCGTTCATCCAGATCAACGAGAAGAACATACCCAACGTTTAGCTACAGTAAGTAGACTTTCGCATCCTCTCATCGCGCCGGGCGTAAGCTCGGCGCGATGTCGTTTCTGGAGCAGGCACTCGAAGCGATCCGCCGCACGAAGCCGCGCAACGTGGTCTTCTTCACCGGCGCGGGCGTCTCGGCGGAGAGCGGAATCCCGACCTTCCGCGGCGCCGGCGGGTTGTGGCGCAACTTCCGGGCGGAGGATCTGGCGACGCCCACGGCGTTCGCGCGCGATCCGCAGCTCGGCCTCGAGTGGTACGAGTGGCGGCGCGGTCTGATTCGCGCGGCGGAGCCGAATGCGGCGCATCAGGCCATCGCGCGGATGGCCGATGCGCTCGTCGTCACGCAGAACGTCGACGGTCTCCACGCGCGCGCCGGCTCGTGCAACGTCATCGAGCTGCACGGCAACATCTTTCGGGAGCGGCCGTCCGGCGCCCACATGCGGCCCGACGTCGTCTGGTTCGGCGAGATGCTGCCGGCCGACGCCCTCGAGCGAGCGTCGGAAGCGATCCGCAACGCCGATCTGCTCCTGGTCATCGGCACTTCGGGCGTCGTCTATCCCGCCGCCGGATTGGTGTCATTGCACGACGGACTCTCCATCGAGATCAATCCGCAGGCGAGCGGCGTCAGCTCCGCCTGCACGTTCGCGATTCCGATGACGGCGGCCGCCGCCACGCCGCCGATCGTCGACGCGATTCTGGAGGACGAATGATCACGACCACTCTCATTGCCGACATGCCCTCCGACGAACGTCCGCGCGAACGATTGCTGGCCCACGGCACGCGGACTCTCTCGGATGCCGAGCTGCTCGCGCTGCTGATCGGCACAGGCACGCGGGGGAAAAGCGCCGTACAGGTCGCCCGAGAGCTCCTGGACGACGGTATCTGTCAGCTCGGCCGGCGTGACGTCACGGAGCTCGCACGCGTGCCCGGCGTGGGAACGGCGAAGGCCACGCGCATCGCCGCCGCATTCGAATTATCGCGACGGACGGAACGCGGCAGCCCCGGAGTCAGATACGCGCCGAACGTCTTCGGCGAGAGCCTGATCAAGACGCACCAGTTCCACCAGGAGCACGTCGGCGTGGCTCTGCTCGACTCCCACGACGTCATCCTCAAACAGCAGACGATCTTCGTCGGAACGATCAACAACGCGCTCGTCTCGCCGCGGGAGATCGTCCGCTGCGCGGTGCTGAGCAACGCCGCGGGAGTCGTGCTGTATCACAACCATCCGTCCGGCAATCCGGCACCGTCGGCGCACGACTCGGAGTTCACGAGGAAGCTGCGCGACGCGCTCGCGCTGATGGACATCGAACTCGTCGATCACATGATCGTCGGCACGAGCAGGTACTACTCGATGAAGGAGGAAAAACGGTTATGAAGCCACTCAGCCCGCAACGAGCGCCGGCTTCGGCGTGGCCACGGAGCGCTCGGCGTACACCGGGGTGAACCATCCGTAGCGGTCGGGGATGGCGCCGTTGATGTAGTCGAAGAACTCCTTCTGAATTCGCTCCGTCACCGGCCCACGCTTGCCGCTGCCGACCTTGATGCGATCGATGCTGCGAATAGGTGTGACTTCGGCGGCCGTGCCGGTGAAGAAGACTTCGTCCGCGATGTAGAGCGATTCGCGCGGGATGAGCGTTTCGACGACCTCGAAACCGAGGTCGCGCGCGATGCGCATGACACTGGAGCGGGTGATGCCGGCGAGGACCGACGCGCCGAGCGGAGGCGTTCCGATGCGGCCGTCGCGTACGACGAAGATGTTCTCGCCCGACCCTTCGCTGACGTAGCCGTTCACATCGAGGGCGATGCCTTCGGCGTAACCATCCATCGCCGCTTCCTGGCGGATGAGGATCGAGTTCATGTAGTTGCCGGTCGCCTTGGCCAGCGCGGGGAAGGTGTTGGGAGCCATGCGGTTCCAGGACGACACGCGGACGTCGACGCCCTGCTCGATGGCTTCCGGTCCGAGGTACTTGCCCCACTTCCAGGCGGCGACGACGACGTCGACGGGGCAGGAGCCGGGGAAAACGCCGAGGGAGTGGAAGCCGCGATAGACGAGGGGACGGAGATAGCAGTCGTCGAAATCGTTGGCCGCGACGGTGTCGGTGCAGGCCTGCTTGAATTCTTCGGCTGAATACGGAATCTCCATGCGGTAGATCTTGCAGGAGTCGTAAAGGCGGCGGATGTGCTCATCCAGGCGGAAGACGGCCGGCCCCTGGTTGGCCGTGTTGTAGCAACGGATGCCTTCGAAGAGGCCGGAGCCGTAGTGGACGGCGTGGGTCAGGACATGGATCTTGGCGTCGGCGAAGTCGACGAGCCGTCCATTCATCCAGATTTTTTTGACTTCTTCGAACGGCATGACGGCCTCCTGAGGATTGCGCGTAACGCGACCGTGCTCGGCAGATGGGATGAACTCGAGGTCGGGCCGAGTATAGGTGCCGCTGATTCAGCAAGTCAATGCTATAAACCTGCCACTGGTTACGGCTTGTAAACGCATGAAGTTGAACGAAAAAACGGTCGTCGTGACGGGCGCTTCGAGCGGCATCGGACGAGCCGTGGCCATCGAGCTGGCCAGGCGCGGTGCGACGCTGTTTCTCGCCGCGCGCCGCTCCGGCGAGCTCGATTCCGTCGCTGAGCTCTGCCGCGAGCACGGCGTTTCAGCCACCCCCGTCATCACCGACGTCGGTGATCGGGATGCCTGCAAACGGCTGATCGAAACGGCCGGTCGCGTCGACGTGCTGATCAACAACGCCGGCTTCGCCGTCTTCGACCCGATCGAGACCGCCCGGCCCAACGAGCTCGAGTCGATGATGCGGACGAACTACTTCGGCGCCGTCTGGTGCACGCAGGCGGTGCTGCCGCAGATGCTCGCCCGCGGCGAAGGGACGATCGTGAACGTCGCCTCCATCGCCGGCATCATGGGCTACGCGCGGATGGGCGGCTACTGCGCGACGAAGTTCGCCCTGATCGGCTTCACCGAAGCGCTGCGCGACGAGGTTCTGAGGCGGGGCGTGCGCGTGGCGATGGTCTGTCCCGGCACGACCGAGACGGAGTTCTTCGTCAAGGCCGAACGTGGCAAGATGCCGGGCGCCTCGCGCCTGATCCTCGGCGTCAGCGCGGAGCGGGTCGCACGTGTGATCTGCCGCACCGCCGAGGATGGAAAGTACCGGCGCATACTGCCGCCAGCCGCGGCCCTGTACATGCGAATGAAAGAGATCTTCCCGCGATTCGCGCACCTGCTCATGCGGCGCGTCTCGGCGCTGCTGGAGAGGTAATGCCCCGACTGAAAGATTCACCGGTCACGACAGCGATCCTCGCAATCATCACCGTAGTCTTTGCCGCCGAGGTCTACCGCGGAGCGCTGCGGGACAACGACGTCCTCGTCGGCATGGGGGCGATCATTCACGGGACGATCGCGAATCACGAGTACTGGCGCCTGCTCGCGGCGATGTTCCTGCACGGCGGCTGGGTGCACTGGCTGGTGAACTCGTGGGCGCTGTATCAGCTCGGATCGCTCTACGAAGCGATGTTCGGCAAGGGGCGCTTCCTGCTCATCTACTTCGTTACGGGACTTTGCGCGTCCGTCGCCAGCGCGATGAATCTCCCCGTCGGCGGCGCCTCCGTCGGAGCGAGCGGCGCGATCTTCGGCATCCTCGGCGCCTTCATCTTCTCCATCCGTCGCTCGCAATGGCGTCACGAGCCGTGGACCCGCGGCCTCACCCGTCAGCTCGTCTTCTGGGGCCTGCTGAACCTCGCCGCCGGCGCCAGCTTCGCGTTCATCGACAACACTGCTCACGTGGCGGGCCTGCTTTCAGGACTGCTGCTCGGACTGGTGCTCCCCCACCGCCTCCTGCCGCCACCGCCCACCCGTCAGATCATCGACGTGCAGCCGTACGACGACTCACCGCTGCCGCCGCGCGATGCCTCAGCGTCGCCGTCTGACGATCAGACGTAGGTCCTGCGGCGCGAAGAGCCGCTCGTTGACGGCGTGAATGACGCGCTGCAGTTCCGGCGGATCGCTTTCCAGGATGGCGATGCGCGTTCCCTCGGGGAACGGATGCACGGCGCGCGCTTCATCGATGACGAAGCCGTGTTCGCGCGCCAGCAGCACGAGCGCGGCCGGATGACGCGGCGCGAGATGCGTCGGATCGCGCCAGAACTCCGAGGCGCTCACCAGCAGCGACTCCGCGTTCGGCGTCTCGATCATCAGGAGCCCGCCGTCGCGCAACACGCGCGCCGACTGGCGAAAGAACGCGAACAGCAGCTCGGCCGGCAGATGCTCGACGACGTGCAGCGCGGCGACCGCACCGATCGACGCGTCGGCAATCGAGGCGAAGCACTCCGGCACGCCCGCGAGTGTGACGTCGAATCCGCGGGCTTTGAGATCCGCGACCGACCGCTCGTTCGTGTCGAAGCCGCGCGCACCCGGACAGAGCGACAGCAACTCGCCGCGTCCGCACCCGACGTCGATCAACGGCGCGTGCTCCCGCGCCAGGTTCGCGTAGTGCGCGACCGACTCGCGCACCTCGTGCTCGCTGCCGCGGAGTGAGTCTTCGATGCGGCGATAGACGAAATCGCCCTCACCCGGCCTTCGGCCACCCTCTCCCGCTGCGGCGGGAGAGGGGCGATCGACGATCGGATTGGTGAGATCGCGAATGCGCACGGCGAGCGTCTCGATCTTCTGATCGAGCGCCGCGAGCAACGCGTCGTTGCGCATCGCCGCGACCGGAATCACGGCGCGCGTCTTTCCGATCTCCGCGGTCAGAGCTTCATCACCGCTGCGCACGTCGTGCTGCAGCGAATCGACGTCGGCGCGCGCGCCGCGGCGCACGTCATCGATCTCCCGGCGGAGATCGTCGACGACGTCGAGGAGAGCGAGGTTGAAATCGCGCTGGCGGTCGTTGTCGGGACCGGTGATGCGGCGCAGAAGACGGAGGAGCCAGGCCTGCCAGCTCCTCCCGAGGCGGTAGCGACGGTCGTCGCGCCAGACATCGCGCCACGCCGCCGCTCCCGCCGGAGGGGTGTCGACGAATTGCTCGTCGCTCATCGAATGGAGATTACGCCTGCGAAGAGGCTTCCGTCGCGGCAGGAGCCGGTTCGACCGACTCGGTGCCGATCGGAACGACCTCTACCTGGATGTGCGCGGAGACTTCGCGATGCAGGCGGACGTCGACGTCGTGCGTGCCGAGGGTCTTGATCGGATGCGCCAGCTCGATGCGGCGCTTGTCCACCTCGATCCCTCTCGCCACCAGTGCGTCGGCGATGTCGTTCGCCGTCACCGATCCGAACAGGTTGCCGTGCTCGCCGACGCGCTTGGCGATCGTCACCTTCACGCCCTGCACGCTGGTCGCGGCCTTCTGCGCCACGTCCTTCTCCTGCTGCGACATGAGCGCCCACTTCTTGCGCTCCTGCTCGACGGACTTCAGGTTGCCTGCGGTTGCTTCGCGCGCCAGATTCTTCGGGATCAGGTAGTTGCGCGCATACCCGTCCTTGACCGTGACGACGTCGCCGCGCGCGCCGAGGCCGCGGATCTCGTCAGTCAGTATGACTTTCATTGGAGTCATCCTTTCGTCTGAACTTTCTGAAATCAAAAAATGAGTCGAACAGTCCGGCGATGGTGAGCAGGATCGGCGCGACGCCGGCGGTGAAGGTCAGGAATCCGAGGAGGAGGAACGCGAAGAGCAGTCCCACTCCGTTGATCCCGATCGCCGCCAGCAATGAGCGGAAAATCGCCAGCCCCTGCAGGAGATAGAGAAACAGCACCACCACCAGAACGTTGGATGCAACCTTCTGCAGCAGCCCCGTGGCCAGCGGCGCGAGTCCGCTGATAACGAACGCGAACAGCAGCCATTCGGGGAGCGAGAAGTTGCGGAACAGATAGATGCCCGCCGAATCCGAAACCTCGCGCTTGCGAACGTATTCGCGCCACGCGCGGATTCGGCCGAACATCAGGATGCTGAGCATGAAGCAGACGATCACCCCGCTGACCGACATGGCCGGCAGGAAATTCGTGACCGCCGCGAACACCTTGCGCACCGCTTCGATCGCGTCCGGCGGCATGCCCGGAGTGCGCTGATAGCCGGCGATGACGGCAGCGCTACTCTGCTGCCATTGCGCCGTCTGATCAGCGAGGTGCGACCCGCCGAGCCATGCGCGCGTGCCGATCTCGGTCGCGGCAAAGCCCGGCATCGCCACCAGCAGCGACGCCATCAGCACGTTTCCGAACGACGCGTTCCGCTCGAGCAGCGGCAGGACGAGCATCGCCGGCAGGGCGAGCGTGAACAGCTCCCCCGCGAGCGATGCGTACGCCAGCCGGAGCTCGGCGGCCGTGACGCCCGGTTGATGCGCCACCGTCACCGCGGCCAGGCCGATGCCGAGCGTGGCACCGATGGCCAGGGCGAGCCAGGTCGCCCGACGTCCGTTCCGGATTCCGCAATGAAACACCGCGGCCGGGAGGAAGACGAACATCGGCGGGAAAAACGTCAACGCCATCAGCAGGACGTAGCCGAAGACACTCCGGACCATCTGCCCGAAGGGGCGGCCCGGCATCTCCAGCGAATCGCTCTGCAGCGGCATTTCGGTCATGTCTGTCGAATCAATCGGTCGCGAACGGGAGCAGCGCGGCGATGCGCGCGCGCTTGATCGCGTTCTGCAGCTTGCGCTGATGCAGCGCGCAGGTGCCGGAGATGCGGCGCGGAAGGATCTTCCCGCGCTCCGGGATGAACTGCTGCAGCATCTTCACGTCCTTGTAGTCGATGTATTCGAGCTTCTCGACGCAGAACTTGCAGACGCGCTTGCGGCGGTAGAAGAACTTCTTCTTTCCACCCTGTCCACCGGGACCGCCGGCGGAGGAGCCGCCGCGGCCGCCACCTTCAGGCCTTCTTCCACCAGTTGTAGTCGTAGCCATCGTTGGTTCTCCTTCTTTCGACTACACCGGCGCTTCTTCGGCGCCGGCGGACGGAACGGCCTCGGGCTCGACGGGCACCACAGGCGTGGTGTTGTACGCCTGCGGAGCGGCCGGACGGACGCGTTCCTTCTTCGGATTCTTCTTGGCGAGCTTGTCCGCGCGCTTCAGGTCTTCGTCCGTACGGACGATCATGTGACGCAGCACGCGATCCGAGTTCTTCATGCGACGATCGAGCTCGGAGAGGCCTCCGGTCGTCTCGTACACGAGAAGGTGATAGATGCCTTCGTTGAACTTGTGGATGGGGTAAGCGAGCCGCCGGCGGCCCCACGCTTCTTCGTTCTTGAGCGTGGCACCGAGCGACTCGGCGACGCGCTTGAACTCGGTGACGAGCGCGGTCGCCTCTTCCTCCGGAACCTGCGGAGAAAGGATGAACAGGACATCGTATGTCCTCATGAATCCTCCTTCTGGCCTAGCGGGACCCCGACTCAGGCAGGGTCCAAGGAGCTGGCAGATTGTTAAAGAATTCCGGCACGGAGACCGGGCCGGTGAGTGTACGCAAATCGTTGAGGGGAGGCAAATTATTTCAACGACACCACGCATGCGGCAACGAATGAATCCAAGGATCGAGTGAATCCCATCGGGGATGGCATCGATGCGTCCCGGAATGGCATTCATCGGCCTCGGCCTGCTCAAAAATTAATCCATGGATGACATGAATGCGATCGCGCGGCCATTTTCTTCATCCATGGTCTACATCGATCCCAACTCACATCGCATCGAATTTAACCTTGGATGAAGTGAATGCGACACGACGTCATGTTCGTCCGTCGTTCGATGGGATCGAGAGCCCGCATCGACGCATGTGCTTCATCCATGGTTTCGATCACGGATTCGAACGCCACGCACGCTTCATCCATGGTTTCAATTGATCATTCACCGATTCCACGATCGCGCACGAAGAACATGGACGCGATCCGCTTCGGCGCGAAGCGTCCGCCGCATCCGCGAAGAGAGGCTGGACCCGCCAGAAACTCGCGACGCGCTCCGACCCGACCCCTCAATACGTGAGCATCGTCGAACAGGGAGGCAACGTCCCCAGCCGGCGAGGCCGCCGGCCTGACCACAACCTACGTGGGACAGGTGGAACGCGGCGACAAGGTCCCGAGTCTGACGGTCGTCCTGAAGCTCGCCCGGGGACTGGCCGTGCCGCCGACGGAGTTGCTGGCCGGCTTCACAGCGGCGGTACTGCGGAACCTGCGATTCCGATAGGTCGATCTCGCTTCCACTTCGAGACGGTGGTGAGACAACCGTAAGAATCGCGCGTGCTCCCAGCATCAGACGCCGAGGATTTTGACCAGCTCTGCAGTCGTATAAATCGTGAGCGGCAGCTCGCGCAGGTCATCATCGTTGGTCCAAACTGGAACGCCGAGCTTGAGTGCGAGCGCGGCGAGATGAACGTCGTCCGGGTCGCGCCAGGCCAGATACCGCCGCGCCTCGTCTAGATGTGACGCGTCATCGGATTCCGAATATCGCTCCACGGGAAGCAACTCGATCGCTTCCTCCACCACATCGAGATCGAGCCGGTACCTGCGGGCAAACACGGGCGCGTGTTCATGAACTTCGGCGAGCGTTGCTTCCGTACTCGTCGCGCGACCGCCGCGAGAAGCACGTTACTATCGGCGACGACGCTTCCGGGCCGAACGGAATTCACGTGCGATGTCCTCATCGGTCACGCCCTCGGCGTCGAGTTGCTTGCCGATTTCGTCAGTGATGTCGCGAAAGAGTCGCCGGCGCACTTCGATGGGGATCTTGCTGGGATCGTGCAGCGGATAGAGCACCGCGGCGTTCTTGCCGTGCCGTGTGACGAGAACCGGCTCGTCGCTATCGAGAAGCTCAGCAACGCGATTGCGAAACTCGCGAACGGAAGTCGTCTTCATGATTTGTGATTGTGAGGCGTGCACTCACTTGCGTCAACAATTGTGTACACACTCGCTTTCCTGGAATGCGTTCTTGTTGTGAAGGGTGATCATGACCACGCGCTCGATTACCAGCATCATTCACGCGACGCCGCAGCTCGAAGGGGAAGGCATGATCGTGACGCGCCCGTTTCCCACGGCGCGTCTCGATCACCTCGATCCGTTTCTCCTTCTCGACCGCATGGGACCGGTGACCCATGGTCCCGGTGACGCGAAGGGCGCGCCCGATCATCCGCACCGCGGCTTCGAGACCGTCACGTACGTGCTCGAGGGAGCGGTCGAGCATGGCGACTCGCAAGGGAATCACGGCCGCATCGGCGCCGGGGACGTGCAATGGATGACCGCGGGCTCGGGCGTCGTCCATTCCGAAATGCCGTCCGAGGAGATCCGCCGCAACGGCGGGCGGATGCATGGATTTCAACTGTGGGTCAATCTCCCGCGGCGCGACAAGATGATGAAGCCGCGATACCAGGAGCTGCGCGCCGCCGACATCCCGACCGCGACGAGCGCGGACGGCAACGTGACCGTGACCGTGATCGCCGGCGAATCCCTCGGCACCCGCGCAACGATCGACACGCGCACGCCGATCATCTATCTGCACGTGCGTCTGGCAGCCGGCGCACGCTTCGCACAATCGATCCCCGCAACGTACAACGCGTTCGCGTTCGTCATCGGCGGAGAGGCGGCGTTCGGCGATCGCATCGCGCGCGAGAACGACGCGGTCCTCTTCGATGGCGACGGTGACGAAGTCTCGATCACCTCGGCGAACGGAGTGGAGCTCCTGCTCATCGCCGGCATCCCGCTCAACGAACCGGTGGCACGCTATGGCCCCTTCGTGATGAACACCGCCGGTGAGATCCGGCAGGCGATGCTCGACTATCAGAGCGGCCGATTCGGCGAGATCGGCTGATTCACGCGGCTCCCGAAGGCGTCACTGTTTTGGATCAGGGCGAGACCGCCGCCATGCTAGCTTCGCGGCGATGGGCGAGCCCGATTCTCTCGAAACGCCATCGCTGCTGCTGAGGACCGGCCGGCTCCTCTTCGCCCTGTCCGTCATCCTCTCCGGGACCTACCAACTCGTGACGGACCGCTTCGTGAACCTAGTGCCTGTGCGTCCCGGCCCGCTTCCGCTCCCGTGGCCGCCCTACCTGTTCGGCGTTCTCCTCGTTCTCATCGGCACAGCCTTACTCGTGCGGAAAGCCGTTTCGGCGGCCGCCATCATGCTCGGGGTGCTCCTGCTCGTCTTGTTCTTCGGATTCGGCCTGCCCGTGGCGCTCGCGCACGCCTCGACGGGATACGTGTGGGTGGATCCTCTGATGATGCTGATGCTCCTTGGTGGTGTGAGCCTGGCTGCGACTCCACGCGAGGGATCACCGGGCAGCTCTCTCGACCGAGCCGCGTGTTATTCTTGCCATACAACCTCCTTTCAATCATGTCTGGATCGGTCGCGGTACCGGAAGATCAGCTCTCGCTCACGGATCGCGCCTCGCTGGAGCGTTTGGCGGGCGCGCTGGTGAAGGGCGAATGCGTGCTGTTCATCGGCGCGGGGGCGTCGAAGGATCCGGCTCAGCCCGACTTTCCCGACGGCGCCAAGCTGTCGAAAGAGCTCGCGGCGAAATGTGAGCTGGAGTGGTACGACACCATCCCCCTCACCACCACCGCCTTTTTCTACGAGTCGTTCTTCAGCCGCCAGGGGCTCAACGAGCACCTGCAGTGGCGCCTCAACGGCGAGGGGCTCAAGCCGAGCAGCACGATCACCAGCATGGTGGAGCTCGTGACGCTGCTCGAAAAGCGCAACCGTCCGGTCTTCGTCATGACCACGAACTTCGACCGCATGTTCGAGGTGGCGTACGAGGCGCGGATGGGACACGAGCCTCACGTGATCAAGTACCGCGGCGCGGAAGATCCGAACAAAGTCGAGATCAAGCTGCACGCCGGCTACGAGATCGATGATCCGGAGTACTGGCATCCGCTGGAACAGGGGACCTACCTCTACAAGATGCACGGCTGCATCTCGGATGCGAAGGATGACGAGAACCGCATCGTCGTGACGGAAGAGGACTACGTCAACTTCCTCGGCAATGCTCTCAGCGACCATCCGAACAAGAAGCTCCTGAATGAGGCCCGGGGACAGTTCGCGCTGCGGACGATGCTCTTCGTCGGCTACAGCCTGATGGACTGGAACTTCCGCGTGATCTTCAAGGCCACGGCGGAGCGCTCGCGCCAGCGGACTCATTACGCCGTGCAGTACTTCGTCCCGAGCGACGACGCGAAGAAGGCGAAGCTGGAGCAGGAGCGCTGGCAGAAGACGCGCGAGTTCTGGGGACGCAAGAAAGTCGAGATCATCAATCACGACGCCAGCGGGTTCATGCAGCACCTCATCACGCAGGTCAGGAACCTGATCGGATGATGGCGGCGGAGCCTCACAGCGACAGCCCGTGGCGCGGCCTCACTCCGCTCGATGGCGCGAACGCCGACGACCGCGCCCTGCTCGTGCTGACGCGCGGCGAAGAGCTGCACGCCATCAACAACATGATCGCGGCCTCGCGCGTGTCCCTGCTGTATGCGATGTCGGGCAACGGTAAGACGTCGCTGATCAGCGCGGGAGTGGTCCCCTTCTTCCGCAATCACGACTACATCATCTTCACCACCCGGCCCCGTCCGCCGCAATGCCGCAATGACCCGCGGCGCGCCATCCGCGAAGGGATCCTCCTGCACGTGCCGGAGGCGGTCCGGGCGGCGGCGGATCGCGACGCACTCGAACAGCTGAAGACGGCGGTGGCTACACACGAAGAGCTGGCGCCGCTGCAGCGATTGCACGACCAGCTGACGCTGCTCGTCGACGCTCTGCCGGACGATGAGACCCTGGCCCGGCGGGTGCGCGAGGCGGTGGCCGTGCAGGCCGGCGGCACGATCGGCGACCTCCTCCGCTGCATCACGACCATCGCCGGCCACGAGCGGCCGATCCTCCTCATCTGCGATCAGTTCGAGGAGCTCTTCGTCCACTTCAGCAACGAGCAGACGCTGGCCGATTTCATCAGCGAGATCGGCAGTGTGTGGTCCGACGCCAGCCTGAATGTGCGCATCCTTTTCTCCATGCGCGAGGACTGGGTGGGAAGCATGATCGCCCTGCGGCGCGTGATTCCCGATCTGTTCAAGGACACCTACCGGCTCACGCCGATCGATGAGGAGCGCGCGCGGCTCGTGCTGGCTGTGCCGCTGAAGCAGTTCGGCGAGGAGTTCCCCGCCGCGACGCAGGACCGGATCATCGCCGACCTCTCCGACCTCTACAAACAGGGCGAGATGCGCCGCCTCGGGCGGATCGAGCTCGACTCCGGCCCGTTGCGTCTGGTGGAACTGCCGGCCCTGCACATCGTGGCCGAGACGCTCTGGCGCACGCGGCACGACCCGAGGCACCAGGCTTTCTCCGTCGCGCACTACGAGTCGCTGGCGGAAGGAAAGAACGGCGGCGAAGCGACGTCGCCGGCCGGCGTGGTGCTGGAAACGTATCTGCGCGAGTCGCTGTCGAAGGATGCGGCAACGCGCGAGCTGCAGATCGATGCGCTGCGCCTCCTCACCGACGGCGAGCGTCACCGCCGCGCCGCCGGTCCGGCCACCATCGCCCGCGAGCTGACCCGGCTTCGTCCCGCGCAGCTGAATGCACCGGCGTCTGCCGCGAGCGACGTTCAGTCGGCACTGAGCCCGCTGGTCGCGCGCGGACTGGTGCGGCCGTCGGAGACGCCGGGCGGCCCCGAATACGAGCTGGCCCACGACTTCGCCGTGCGCGCGGTGATGAGCGAGTTCCGCCAGCAGGAGCGCGGCCGGATCGAGACGGTAGGGCGGCTGAAGCGCGAGCAGGAACGGAAGGACGTGCGCCTGCGGGAGCTGGAGAGCAAGGACGACACGCAGCGGCTGGTACTGCAGGTGGCGCTGTTCGCCGGCGTCTTCGGGTTTCTGTGGATGACGATCAGCGTCCTTCTCGGCGACTCGAACGCCGTGCGCCTCAGCTTCGCGCAGCCCGGGCCGGGACTGCTGGTGTTCGCGGCGTTTGTCGTTGCGCTGCTGTTGAGCGTCGTCACGAAACGGGGCCTGGCGGCGATGACGGCGATCGTCGGATTGATCATCGGAGTCGTGATGATGATCGGCGGCGTACAGAAGCAGGGATACATCACGGGCGTAATGACAGAAACCGAGAAGGATCTCGGCCAGCTGCAGGCCGACGTCGTCGAGAGAAGGAACCAAGTACCGCCGGAGACGACAACGAGGGTGGCGACGCCAACAGACACGAGCGCAACATCGACGATGGCTTTTGACACGATGGCGACCGACACATCGGGGACGTATGCCCCAAAGCCCGTTTCGTCGACTACAGCGACTACAGCGACGGCCGCGACGATGACCGAGACCGTCGTCTCCCTCTCCTCCTATGAGACCGATCGTTACAAGGCACTCGACTCGGTAGCGGACGATCTCAGCGCGCTTTTCCAGCAGTTCGACAAGATCCCGAGCGCGGCCGAGGCTGTGTCTCGCATTGAGAAGATCCGGATGAAGATCAAGCCCAGTGGCGATACCTTGGACGTGATCGCTAAGCTCCAGGGCTTCGAAGATCGTCTCGATCAGTCGTTCCCCGCGCTGAACTTCCGCACGGGTGCGGGAATCCTCCTCATCGCGACCACGCTGCTCCTCCTGCTCATGTCGCTGCGCAGCGCAGCGCAGATGCAACCGGTGGAGAGCCCCTGGGCGCACGGCTACGCCATGCTGGCCGCCGATCTCTTCGACGTCGTCGTGACCGCCGCGCCGCCGGCCGCCATCGCGCTCGCCGGTGTATGGCGTCACGCAAGCGAGGTGGCCGCTTTCGGGATCATGGCAATCGGCGTGGTGTTGCTTGTCCTGCGCATCTTTTTCCTTCGCCGCTCCGGCACGACATGGGGCCTGCGCTGGATGTCGCTGGCGGTACGGGAAGGCGACAACCCGATCACCTGGCCGCGAGCAGTCATTCGCGAGCTCGTATTCATCGGCTGGGCCACGATCAGTGCGCCGCTCATCCCCTGGATCCTCATCGCTCCGCTCGTGGCCCGCTTGACCGGTCGTGATGTCGCCGACGCACTGGCGAGGCTCGACGTCGTCGACGCTCCAACCGCCGAAGACACCGACCGGGCGCCGGCGATGGCGAAGTAGTCAGCTCGGGCCGTACTCGCGTACACGTCGAGCGGGTGCGCCACTGGCTTGAAACGTTTCCCCCGCCATCGTCACTACGTCATGACTGAAGAAAAGGAACTTCGTCATGACAGCCTTCGTTGATCGCATACCAGGCGCTTTGGCATTGATCGCGGCGTTCCGAGGCGACGCGGCGCCGGCGTCATCGCCGGACACTCCGCGTTCCGAGCCGAAATACGGACCGAGATTCATCGCAAATACCATCCTCCTGGCGGTCGTCGGCACGCTGGGGTCGGTCTGGTTCACGGCGCACGTCAAGCCGCACGTCAGCATCGTTTTGTTCGGCTCCGTCAGCGTGGCCGGTCTCGGTCTCGCCGTCACGGGGATCTTCTGGACTTTCGTCAAGAAAGAGGACGTCAACGGCTCGCTGCGCCGGCTGCTGGGCATGCGTGAATTCACGCGCGTTCTCGCGATCCTCCTTCCGCTGATCGCGTTCGCGTACACCACCACCTATACGCTGTACCTGACGGCCGACTCCGCCGACGTGCGGCTGAACGTGAAGCAGGGAGCGTCGTCGACGGAGGTGACCTTCACCTCGGCGGAGAAACAGCGAGCCGTCTCGTACTTTTTCGCATTCCGCTCCGTAACAGCCCGAATCGAGACGCTGGCGCCGACCGGCTACAAGACGCGCGAGTTGCCGCTTCGGCGGGGAATCCCCATGGAGCTGACCGTCCCCGATCACTCGTCGCAGAAAAGCTTTTCCCTGGTGCGGCTCATGCCGCTGTACAACCTTTTCGAGCTCCGCGGCCACGACGAGCCCGATCCCCGTTACGTCGTCCGCGTCTTCCTTCCCGGCGCACGGAAGCCGATCGAGCACACGGGCCTCACGTTCAGCGCGATCTACCTCGGCGCCTCCCTTCCTGACCTCGAGGCCCAGTCCAGGGCGACGCGCGGCATGGTCGCCGACCTCCGCAACAGACTGCGTGGCCTCGACAGTGAACTGAAGCCGGAGGAGATCGACGAGATCGTGGCGGATTGGCTCGACAAGCCGGAGTTCATTCCCACTCCGGAGCTCAAACCAGGCGACCGGATTCGTGTGGTGCTGGAGTCGCCCTCCGGAAAGAGCGAGACGATCGTCAAGGCCGCCGCTCCCGTCAGCACAGGCTTCCTCAGCGCGTCCGCGCAAGGCGAAGAATGAAGCAGATCGTCCTTGCGCTGTTCGTATTGCCGGTCGCCATGGCGGCGATGGCGGACGCGCGCAGGGTCGACGTCCGCTTCGTCGTGGAGGCAAAGCAGTTCGTCGACGGACTGGGGAGCTCCCGCAAAAGTGTAGAGCGCGCAATGACGCAGCTCCTGTTGACCGAGTGCAGTGATCCGAAGAGCTTTCCTTTTCTGGAGTGGGTCAACAGCGATGCCGCGGCTCCGAACCGGCTTGTCGTCGCACTCGTCGAGAAAAAAAGCGGTGGTGACTTCGAAACACGCCTCGAATACCGCGCCACGATCAACGGGGGAGGTCTGCCACCGGAAGGCGATCTCGGCGAGAGCGTCTACCGCTGGTTTGACGCGAAGAACGCCGATGCGGCGGACGTCCTGAAGGCACGCCTTCAGAAGAAGATCCACGCGCAGTTCGCCTCTGAATCGTTCCGCAGGAACCTGCTCCGCTACTTCGTCTCCCGCATACCGCTGGCGGAGAACGTCGGCCTCGCCGGGCATCGCGTGATCGTCGAGGTCCCCGCCAAAACCCTGCAGGCAAACGAGGATGAATCGGAGCTCGAGGTGAGCTTCTTCCGGAAAAGCGATGGCCAGCCCGGCACCATGACGCTGGGCGAACCGCTCGACTATCCCGAGCGCGCCGGAGTGCTCTGCCGGATCAAGGGCATCAATTTCGACGACCTTCTGCTGGCCGATGGCTGGCACCCTCGCATTCCCGAGGTGTTAGGGCCGTCGAAGGTGCGCGGCGTCCGCGTGACGATGGTCAAGTACGCGCCCAAGTGGTTCCCTGATTCGCACCTCGGCTCGGTGACGAGCGATTAGGAGAAGCGATGCGTACATCCTTTCTCACTTGCGCGTTCGTCGTCTCCGCGACGGCGTTCGCCGCCGGCGCGCAAGTCGCGCCACAGACGCTCGACGCTACACTCCGCGCCGCGCGGAAGTTGATCGACGAAGGCAGCGCCGCAGACGCACTGGCGATGCTCGGCGCGAACGACGCACGCGCCTTCGGCAAGCGCGGACAGGCGCGACTGGCGTTCTATCAGGGACGCGCATACGCCAGACTCGGCGACGAAAAGAAGGCAATCGCGGCATACGAGCATGCGATCGCCGTCGAACCGTCATACGGTGCGGCATTGAACAATCTCGCCCTGCTCTTCTCTCGTGGAGGCGACCCTGTCCGCGCGGCAGCACTGCTCGAGCGTGCCATTGCGCTCACCGACCCGCGCCGTCCGCTTTACCTCGACAACTACGCGGCCGCGTCGGAGAAAGCGGGAAATATCGAAGCGGCGCGCCGCGCCTACGCGCAGCTCGCTGCCATACAACCGGACAATGTCGACGCGCAGTTACACTCGATCCGGCTGCTCGATGATCCGCGCCGCATCGCCCTGCAGCTGATGAAACTCGCCGGCCGCGGCGAAGTCAGCGCGGCGCAGTCGCTCGCGCTCGACCTGCTCGCCAGGCGGTTCGACCCAGCCGGCAACCGCGCGCTGCTGAGCGTCGTCGCCAGAACGCTCGCTGCGCAGCACATCGATCCGCGGCGGTTCGGATCGCTGCCTGTGTCATCGCGGCTCGAGACTCTTCGTGGTGATTCGCCGATCGCAGACGGCATCGCCGAGATCCTCCTCCTCTACGGCGGCACCGCCGCTCCGGCGCGTTTTCGCTGGTGGCGTTCGCCTGTACCCGACGAAAGCTTCGCCGCACTGATTCGCGACATCGGGGAAACCTACGCCACCACGAACAACGAGCAGCAGGCGGAGGCGTACTTCAAACTGGCACTCGATTACACGGGCGGTACCGGCGGCGAGGAACTGGTGGAGCTGGCCGATCTTTATTACACGCAGAATCGCATCGCCGATCTGGATGCACTTGCCAGGCGCGCCGCGAAACGCGACAGCGCCGCCAGTGCCGACTTCGCCGCCGAATACCGGTTGCACGTCGCCCTGGGCACCATGTACGCGTACCTGCAGCGCAGGGGAAACGTTCGCGACCCGACGTCGGCCATCTTTCAGCTGACCGAAGCGACCCGCGCCGCCGCCGACTACAACCGCACCGTGAAATGGGGACCGCGAATTCCGGACGATCCGAAAACGATCGAGCTCCTCGCAAATTCGCATGAACGGTCGGGCGACCTCGCGCGGTCACTTTCCATCCGCGTCGATGCGGCGGCCGCGTTCGTCGCCGACGGGCGCAAGACGGCGGCGCGAGCAGTGCTGAAGCGGATCGCGGCCGATCCCACCATCATCACCGACGCCGCCGTGCGCCAGCACTACGCGCAGGTGGTCGATGATCTGGCAAAGCCCCTGGTGATCGAGACGGCGATCGAGTTTCCGGACAGTGTCCAGGTGGCCATGAGCCTGGCCGTGCCGATCACCGGCAGCAAGCCGCCGCCGCTCGGAAACGAGATCAGTGGCCTGCTCGCGAAATACGTACTCGCCGAAAGCGATGATGAACGCGACCGCACCGAAGACACCCTGCGAAAGCTGGGCGTCTCCGATCTCGAGCCCACCACCATGAGCCGGATGACGGGCGAATTTGTCGTGGACGTGGGCGGCAAGGCATTGCGATACCGCTACGTCGTGCGTAGCGAGTGAGCGGCAATTCACCTCTTCTGCCGCGCTCTGCTCCCCATCCACAGCATCACCGCCCCCAGCGCGCACGCGATCGGACAGACGAGCAGCGAATAGCGCATCTGTTGCGGGTCGGTCGTCACGCCGAGGAGGTCGCTGATCTTGCCGATGAGCGGCGAGCCGAGTCCGTACGCGACGATGTTCACGGTGGAGAAGAAGATGCCGATGGCGAGGCCGCGCAGATTGGGGCCGGCGATCTCGGTGACGTCGGCGGTGGCGGGGCCGACCCACATGATCGCCAGGGCGTAGAGCACGACGTTCACGCCGACCAGCAGCGGGACGTTGTTGGTGAACAGGAGCGCGATCCAGAGCGGGACGGATGCAACGGCCACCGACGCGGTGAAGGCCATGCGGCCGCCGCCGAACAACCGGCTGACGCGATCGGAGAAGTAGCCGCCGAGGACCATCGCGGGAACGCCGACGACGATCGAGATCAGGCCGGCCGCGGTGCCGACGGTCATCAGACTGAAGTGGTGCACGCGGACGAAGAACGCCGTGCCCCAGATGCCGAGGTTGTTCGAGGCCAGTCCGAGGAGCGCGTAGCCGATGCAGAGGTAACGGAACGGAACCGATTTCCAGAGGAGCGATGCGTTGCTGCTGTTCTGCGTCGTCGGTTCCGTCTTCCCGCGCGGCTGCTCGCGCAATGCGAAGACGAGCGCGGCGAGCGCGAGTCCCGGAAATCCGAGGAGGTAGAACGCCCAGCGCCAGCCGTAGTTCTGGCCGATCCAGCCGCCGAGGAAAAACGCGAGGCCGCCACCGAAAGCGATGCCCGATGCGTAGATCGATTGCGCCGTCGCGCGCATGCGAGCCGGGAAGTAATCGCTGAGCAGCGAGAGCGCGGCGGGTCCGAGCGTCGCCTCGCCGACGCCGACCATCACGCGGCAGAGGAACAATGACCAGAAGCCGTGCGCGAATCCGGTAAGGCCGGAGAAGAGGCTCCAGATCGCGAGCCCCGCGCCGATCATGATCTTGCGAGAGCTGCGGTCCGCGATCCTCCCGAACGGCACGCCGAGGAGCGTGTAGAAGATGACGAAGGAGGTCGTGCCGAGCAGCGCCAGCTGCAGGTCGCTGAGCGCCATCTCCTTCTTGATCGGCGTGAAGAGGATGTAGATCAGCGTGCGATCGAGAAAGTTGAGGACATAGACGGCGGTGAGGACGGCGAGCGCGTACCAGGAGTAGGCGGGCGCGCGTTCTTTGACTTCGGACATGGGGGCGGAGTGTACCGTGTGCTAGCGTCTCCCCCATGAACGCACGCCGCATGTTCCTCGCGATCGCGCTCTTCCTCACCACCACCCTTGCCGCCCAGGTCGACCCCTCGCGATACACCGAAATGCGCTGGCGGATGATCGGGCCGTTCCGCGGCGGACGCACCGTCGCGGCGGTCGGCGTGCCCCAGCAGCCGGGCCTCTTCTACATCGGCGTGAATAACGGCGGTGTCTGGAAGACCACCGACTACGGCCGCATCTGGACTCCGATCTTCGACGACCAGCCTTCGGGCTCCATCGGCGCGATCGGCGTCGCGCCATCCGATCCCAACATCATCTATGCCGGCAGCGGCGAAGGTCTGCAGCGTCCCGACCTCTCCACCGGCGACGGCATGTACAAATCGACTGACGCCGGCAAGAGCTGGACGCACCTCGGATTGCGCGACGGCCAGCAGATCCCGATGATCGCCGTCGATCCGCGTGATCCCAATCGCCTCTTCGTCGCCGTCCTCGGGCATCCGTACGGACCGAACGCGGAGCGCGGCATCTATCGATCGACCGATGGCGGCGCGACGTTCGAGAAAGTGCTGTCGAAGGACGAGGCAGGCGGCATCGACGTCGCGCTCGATCCATCCAATCCGCAGATCGTCTACGCCGCGTTGTGGGAAGCGCGGCAGGGACCGTGGGAGAACGCGTACCTCAAGGGACCGAACAGCGGCTTGTACAAATCGACCGACGGTGGCGCGACGTGGCACCAGCTCACGAAGGGTCTTCCGCAGAACGGCGAAGACCTCGGGCGCGTCGGCATCGAAGTCGCGCGTGCGAATCCGCAGCGCCTCTACGCGATCTGCGGCGTCGACGAGAAATCGGGCGGCGTCTATCGCTCCGATGACGGCGGCGAGTCGTGGCAGCGGATCAACACCGACGAGCGGCTTTGGGGTCGCCCCGGCGATTTCAACGAGGTGCGCGCCGACCCGAAGAATGCCGACGTCGTCTACGTCGCGAACGTCGTGACGTGGAAGTCGGTCGACGGCGGGAAGACGTTCAGCGCATTCCGCGGCGCGCCGGGCGGCGACGACTACCACCGCCTCTGGATCGATCCGAACGACACGAACGTGATCCTCAACGCGTCGGACCAGGGCGCGGTCATCACCGTCAACGGCGGCCAGACGTGGAGCTCCTGGTACAACCAGCCGACCGCGCAGCTCTATCACGTCAGCACCGACAACGCGTTCCCGTATCGCGTCTGCGGCGGCCAGCAGGAGAGCGGCTCGGCATGCGTGTCGAGCCGCAGCGACGACGGCCGCATCACGTTTCACGACTGGCATCCGGTGGCGGCGGAAGAATATGGATACGCGGTCCCCGATCCGCTCGATCCGAACATCGTCTACGGCGGCAAGCTCTCGCGCTACGACCGCCGCACGAACCAGGCGCAGGACATCACGCCGAAGGCGCTGCGCAGCGCGACGTACCGCATGATCCGCACGCAGCCGGTCGCCTTCTCGCCGGTCGATCCGCACATCCTCTTCTTCGCCGCGAACACGTTGTGGAAGACCTCGAACGGCGGGCGGAGCTGGACGCAAATCAGCGGAGACCTCACGCGCAAGACGTGGGACGTGCCGGCGAACGTCGGCAAGTACGTCGATACGCCGGAAGCGAAGCCGAAGCAGCGCGGCGTGATCTACGCGATCGCGCCGTCACCGTTGGATATCAATCTGATCTGGGCCGGCACGGATGACGGCTTGATTCACGTCACGAACGACGGCGGCAAGACGTGGAAGAACGTCACGCCGCCGCAGCTCGTGCCGTGGGCGAAGGTCTCGATCATGGAGGCGTCGCACTTCGACGCGAAGACGGCGTACGCCGCGATCAACACCTTCCGCCTCGACGACCTCCGCCCGCACATCCTTCGCACAAAGGATGGCGGCAAGTCGTGGACCGAGATCGCGAACGGCATCGCCGGCGGCGCGATCGTCAACGTCGTCCGCGAAGATCCGAAGACGAAGGGGCTGCTCTTCGCCGGCAGCGAGACGCAGGTCTGGTTCTCGAACGACGACGGCGCGCACTGGCAGTCGCTGCGCCAGAACATGCCGGCGACGTCGATCCGCGATCTGGTGGTGAAGGACGATGACGTCGTCGTCGGCACGCACGGGCGGGGGTTCTGGATTCTCGACGACATTCAGCCGCTGCGTTTCGCCGCATCGACATTGATCAAACCCCAGCGCGCCACCCGCTTCCGCTGGAGCAAGTGGCCCGACACTCCGCTGCCGCCCGATGAGCCGGCGGGCCAGAACCCGCCCGAGGGCGCGATCATCGATTACGTCCTCCCGTCGAGCGCCTCGCTCGTCACCCTCGAGATCCTCGACGCGAACGGAAAACTCGTCCGCCGCTACACGAGCACCGACAAGGTCGAGCAGCCGAAGGACAGCGGCAACGTGCCGTGGTACTGGATCCGCCCGCAGCGCGCGCTCCCCGCGAGCGCCGGTATGCATCGCGTGACGTGGGACCTGCACCACGCGCCGGTCGAGCAGATCAAGCCGAGCTATCCGATCTCCGCGGTGCCGTTCGACACCGTGCCGAACTACACCTCGCCGTGGGTGATGCCGGGCAACTACACGGCGAAGCTGACCGCCGACGGCAAGACGTCGACGCAGCCGCTCGTCGTCCGGATGGATCCGCGCGTGAAGACGACCCGCGAGGACCTGTCGAAGCAGCACGCGGCGTCGATGAATGTCCATGGCTGGATGCAGAAGATGGCGACGGTCGCGGCGGACGAAAAAGCAGAAGACTTCGACGACGTCGACGAGCATGTCCGCACGCTGTTCGACATCCTGCAGAGCGTCGATTCCGCGCCGACCGCCCAGGCGCTCGAAGCGTTGAATGACGTCGAGCACGAGGTGACGAAGGTCCTCCTCACGCGCAAGCGGCAGGCGGCGACGAAACCGTACGAGATCTTCGCCATCCGCTACGGCACGATCCCCGGCTTCCCCGTCTCGTCGCTCGTGGCGGGCGCCGACGAGTCGCGCAAGCTCGACATCGCCATGATGGTCTGGCTGATCCGCGGCAACGGACGCAACGTCCTCGTCGACTCGGGGTTCTACCATCCGCAGTTTTTCGAGAAGTGGAAGATCGGTGATTTCGTCCGCCCCGACCAGGCGGTCGCGCGCGCCGGGGTTTCCGCCGGCGAGATCACCGACCTCGTGCTCACGCATGCGCACTGGGACCATGCCGACGGCGCCGATCTCTTTCCGAACGCGCGCATCTGGATCCAGAAGGGCGAGTTCGACTACTACACCGCGTCCAAGCATCCTGGGATGGATGAGGGAGACATGGCGTTCCTGCGCCGCGCCAATGCCGAAGGGCGCGTGCACCTCGCGGACGGCGATCAGCAGATCCTGCCCGGCATCCGCGTGTATACCGGCGGACGCCACACGTACGCCTCGCAGTACGTCGGCGTCGGCGACGTCGTCCTCGCATCCGACAACGTCTACCTCTACGAGAATTTGACAAAGCACGCCGCCATCGCGCAGACGCTCGACGCGAAGTCGAACCTCGCCGCGCAGGACCGGATGAAGACGCTGGCCCACGTGATCGTCCCCGGGCACGACCCCGAGGTGATGACGAGGTTCCCGAAGGTAGCGGAGGGCGTGGTCAGGATTGAATAGCGTCATCCTCTTTCTGCATGGCGCCGGCGAGCGCGGCACGGATGGCATTCGTCAGAAAGAGACCGGCCTCGGGCCGGCACTCCGCAAGCATCCGGTGGATGCGATCGTCGTCTATCCGCAACTCCCGCCCGACGCGCAGTGGCTCGGCAAGAACGCCGACGTGGCGATGCAATCACTCGATGACGCGATCCGCGACTTCGACGGCGATCCGCGACGCGTCTACCTCACCGGCATGTCGCTCGGCGGGTACGGCGTCTGGCATCTCGCGCTCGCGCATCCCGACCGCTTCGCCGCGCTCGTCCCGGTCTGCGGCGGCATCGCACCCGCGGGCAGCGCGGAGTCGGTGCGGCAGTCTCCGCTGACCGAATACGCGCTCGATCCGTACGGCTTCACCGCGCGTGCACTGCGCGACATCCCGATCTGGATGTTCCATGGCGCGGACGACACGGTGATCGAGCCGGGCGAGTCGCGGCGCATGCACGAAGCGCTGCTCCGCGAACACGCGAAGGACGTCCGCTACACCGAGTACGAAGGCGTCGGCCACAACGCGTGGACGCGCGCGTACGCGGAGCCGGCGTTGTGGCGCTGGCTCTTCGAGCAGCGTCAGCGGAACTGAACCGCGGTCGTGTTCCCGCCGCTCAGCACCACCGCGATCCGCTCGTCCTTCGCCGGCACGTACTTGCCCGCCAGCAGCGCGCCGAAAGCCGCCGCGCCGCCCGGCTCGACGACGATGCGCGCACCCGCCCAGAGCATCTCCTGCGAGCGACGGATCTCCTCGTCCGTCACCAGCAGCACGCGATCGACATGCTTCCGCACGATCGGGAAGACGCGCGTGCCGATGCGACGCGGCGCGAGTGAATCGTTGGCGATGCTCCCGGTCTCCGCGTCGACCGGCTCGCCCGCTTCGAGCGCCTTCGTCAGCGTCGGCGCATGCTCCGGCTCCACGCCGACGACCTTCACATTCGTCCCCGCGAACCACGACGCGATCCCGCCGATCAAGCCGCCACCGCCGACCGCGGCGAGCACGGTCGTGATGTCGGGCGCCTGCTTCTCCAGCTCCAGCGCTACCGTTGCCGCGCCGCGCATCGTGTAGTCGTCGTCGAACGCGTGCACGCGGAGGGCGCCGGTCTGCTCGCTGTACTTCTCGCTCTCCTCGAGCGCGATGCCGTAGTGCTCGCCGACGACCACCAGATCGCCGCCGTATTCGCGAATCCGGGCGAGCTTCGCCGGACTGCAGACTTCCGGCACGAAGATCTTCGCCGGGACACCGAGGCGCTTCGCCGCCATCGCCACCGCGGCACCGTGATTGCCGCCCGATGCCGCGACGACGCCGGCGGCGGGGATCTCCCGCGACAGGAGATTCGTGAACGCGCCGCGCGCCTTGAATGAACCTCCATGCTGCAGGTACTCGAGCTTCAGCACGATCGGAAACGGATCGAGGCCGAAGTCGGCGCCGCTCACGCGGAGGACCGGCGTTTCGCGGATGTGGTTTTTGATGCGGGACCAGGCGTTTTCGATGGACGATTTTTCGATCACGGGATGAGCAACACCTTTCCAGTCGTCTTCCGCCCTTCCAGGTCGCGATGCGCCTGCTGCGCGTCGGCCAGGCGGTATTTGTGCGCGACACGCAGCTTCAACGTTCCGCCCGCGATCATCGACAGCACCGCGTCGGCGCGATGCACGAGCTCCTCGCGGGTGGCGATGTAGTGGGCGAGCGTCGGGCGCGTGAGGAACAGCGACCCCTTGCGCGAAAGCAGAATCGGATCGAACGGCGGCACCGCGCCGCTCGCCCCTCCGAACAGCACGAGATAGCCGCGCGGACGCAGCACCTCGAGGTCCTTGTCGAACGTGCTCTTGCCGACGCCGTCGTACACCACGTGCACGCCGCGCCCCTCCGTCAGCCGTTTCGTTTCCGCTTCGAAGTCGTGCGTCGAATAGAGGATGACGTCGTCCGCTCCCGCTTCGCGCGCCAGCGCCGCCTTCTCATCCGAGCCGGCCGTGCCGATCACGCGCGCGCCGATGTTCTTCGCCATCTGCACGAGCAGCAATCCGACGCCGCCCGCCGCGGCGTGGATCAGCGCCGTCTCGCCGGCGCGCAGCGGATACGTGTCGTAGAGAAGGTAGTGCGCCGTCATCCCCTGCAGCATTGCCGCGGCCGCGCTCTCGAAATCGAGCGAGTCGGGGATCACGACGAGCCGTGACGCGTCGACGACCGAGTACTCCGCGTAGCTCCCCTGCAGGCCGGTGTACGCCACGCGATCGCCCGGCTTCACCGTCGTTACCGCGCTGCCGATCGCCTTCACCACACCCGCCGCTTCCTGTCCCACCGTGAACGGCAGCTGCGATGGGTAGCGCCCTTCGCGGAAGTAGCAGTCGATGAAATTCACGCCGATCGCTTTGATCTCGACCAGCGCTTCATTCGCCTTCGGCTCCGGCATCGGCAGCTCGACATGTTCGAGCGCCTCGGGGCCTCCGACGTTGCGGACCTGGATCGCCTTCATGCGAGCGCCACCACGTCGATCTCGACCAGCACGTCGAGCGGCAGGCGCGACACCTCGATCGTCGTGCGCGCGGGATGATCGGCGACGAAGTACTTGCCGTACACCACGTTCATCGCGGCGAAGTCGCCCATGTTGCGGAGGTAGACGCCGGAGCGGACCACGTTCTCCAGGCCGCTCCCCGCGGCCTCGAGGATTGCCTTCACGTTCAGGATCGTCCGCTCGGTCTGCGCGCTGACGTCCCCCTCGATCACCGTCTGCGTGGCGGGATCGAGCGCTACCTGGCCGGAGACGAAGACGAAGCCGTTGGCCTTGACGGCCTGGGAAAAGGGGCCGATGGAGCGGGGTGCGTCGGGAGTGGAAACGATGTTCTTCATGGGCCCGGGATGTTGACACAGAATTAGCCAGATGGCAAAGTGCCAAATATGCTAACTGTCGAAATGGTGAAGGCGCTGGCCAGTGACAAGCGGCTGCAGATCCTGGCCTGGCTCAAGGACCCCGTTGCGCACTTTCCACCACAGGTAGACGGCGACCTCATCAAGGACGGCGTCTGCGGCGTCCGCATCGCCGAGAAGCTGGGGGTCAGCCAACCGACGCTGAGCGAGCATTTGAAAGTACTTACGCGCGCCGGCCTGGTCAAAGCGAAGCGCATCAAGCAGTGGACGTTCTACCAGCGCGACGAGAAACGGATCGCCGAGGTGAAGCGGGCATTAAAATCGGCCTGGTAAATGCCCTTCCACCCCGTCATCCAACGCTGGTTCTCCGAAACCCTCGGTACCCCCACCACGGTCCAGCAGCGCGGCTGGGAGGCGATCCGCGAAAAGCGGCACACGCTCATCGCCGCCCCTACCGGCTCCGGCAAGACGCTCGCCGCATTTCTCACCGCGCTCGACGAGCTGTACGTCGAAAGCCTCACCGCGCCGCTGCCCGATGAAGTGCGCGTCGTCTACGTCTCGCCGCTGAAGGCGCTCAGCGCCGACATCCACAAGAACCTCGCGGAGCCTCGCCGCGGCATCCGCCGCATCGCCGAGGAGATGGGGCTGGAGGCGCCGCGCATCACGGCCGCCGTCCGCACCGGCGACACCACGCAATCGGAGCGCGCGGCGATGCTGCGCAAGCCGCCGCACATCCTCGTCACCACCCCCGAATCGCTCTACCTGCTCCTCACCGCGGAGCGCAGCCGCGAGATGCTCCGCACCGCGCGCACCGTGATCGTCGACGAGATCCACGCCGTGATCGGCACGCGCCGCGGCGCGCATCTCGCCGTCACGCTCGAGCGGCTGCAGAAGGTCGCCGCGCGGCCGCTGCTGCGACTCGGATTGTCCGCGACGCAGAAACCGATCGAAGAGGTGGCGCGCTACCTCGCACCGGCGAGCGACGTCGCCATCATCGACGAAGGCCACCGCCGCGCGATGGACCTCGCCATCGAGATCCCCCGCTCCAACCTCGAAACCGTGATGTCGCACGAGGTCTGGACCGAGTACTACGACCGCCTCACGCAACTCATCACCGAGCACCGCACGACGCTCGTCTTCGTCAACACGCGCCGCATGGCGGAGCGTGTCGCGCGCCATCTCAGCGACCGCCTCGGCGAAGAATCAGTCACCGCGCATCACGGCAGCCTGTCGAAAGAGAAGCGCCTCGACGCCGAATCGCGCCTCAAGAACGGACAACTGAAAGCGCTCGTGGCCACCGCGTCGCTGGAGCTCGGCATCGACATCGGACACGTCGATCTCGTCTGCCAGATCGGATCGCCGCATCGCATCGCCACGCTGCTGCAGCGCGTCGGCCGCTCCGGCCACACGGTCAGCGGCCTGCCGAAGGGACGCGTCTTCCCGGTCACGCGCGATGACCTGATCGAATGCGCCTCGCTGCTCCGCTCCGTGAAGCATGGCGAGCTCGATCGCATCGTCTCGCAGGAAGCGCCGCTCGACGTCCTCGCGCAGCAGATCGTGGCCGAGACCTCGTGCGACGACTACGGCGAGGACGAGCTGTTCGACCTCATGCGCCGCGCCTGGCCATATCGCGACCTCGCGCGCGACGACTTCGACGAAGTGCTGCAGATGGTGGCGGAAGGATTCGCCACAAAGCGCGGACGCCGCGGCGCGCTGGTGCATCGCGATGAAGTGAACCGCCGCGTGCGCGGACGGCGCGGCGCGCGCATGCTCGCCATCACGAGCGGCGGCGCGATCCCCGAAGTCGCCGATTACCGCGTCGTGCTCGAGCCGGACGACACGTTCGTCGGCACGCTCAACGAAGACTTCGCCATCGAGAGCACCGCGGGCGACATCTTCCAGCTCGGCAACGCGTCGTGGCAGATCATCCAGGTCGGCAGCGGCATCGTGCGCGTCGCCGACGCGAAGGGCGCACCGCCGACGATCCCCTTCTGGCTCGGCGAAGCGCCCGCGCGCAGCGATGAGCTGTCGCGCGCGGTGAGCGATTTCCGCGATCTCGCAACATCATCCACTTGGGTTACGTCCGAAACAGGACTGTGCGAAGACGCCGCAAGCGAGATCGTCAACTACCTGACCTCCGCCCGCGAGGCCCTCGGCGCGATGCCGACGCAGGACACGCTCGTCCTCGAGCGCTTCTTCGACGAGTCGGGCGGGATGCAGCTCGTCCTGCACGCGCCGTTCGGCAGCCGCATCAACAAGGCGTGGGGACTCGCGCTGCGCAAGCGCTTCTGCCGGCAGTTCAATTTCGAGCTGCAGGCGGCGGCAACCGAGGATGCAATCCTGCTTTCGCTGGGGCCGCAGCATTCCTTCCCGCTCGCCGACGTCTTCCGCTATCTCCATCCCGCCACCGCGCGCGACGTGCTCATTCAGGCCATGCTCGTCGCGCCGGTCTTCCAGACGCGCTGGCGGTGGAACACGACGATCTCCCTCGCCATCCCGCGCAATCGCGGCGGGCGCAAAATCCCGCCGCAGCTGCAACGCGCGATGTCCGACGATCTGATGGCCGCGGTCTTCCCCGACGCGGCGGCGTGTCCGGAGAACCTCCCCGGCGATCGCGAGCTCCCGGACCACCCGCTGGTCAATCAGACCGTGCGCGATTGCCTCGAGGAGGCGATGGACTTCGACGGACTGGCGCGCGTGCTGACGCGCATCCACGCCGGCGAGATCACCTGCATCGCCCGCGACACGACCGAGCCGTCGCCGCTCTCGCACGAGATCCTCAACGCGAAGCCGTACGCCTTCCTCGACGACGCGCCGCTCGAGGAGCGCCGCACGCAGGCGGTCATGACCCGCCGCACCACCTCCGGCGACCTCGGCGCGCTCGACGCCGCCGCGATCGAACGGGTGCGCGAGGAAGTGCGTCCCGATCCGCGCGACGCGGACGAGTTGCACGACGCGCTGCTGACGTTCGGGTTTTTGCTGGCCGATGAGATCAACTCGCCGGAGCTCTTCGATGAACTGAGGGCATCGCGACGCGCGGTCGCCCTCTGTCATCCTGAGCGTAGCGAAGGACCCGTCGCATCAGGCGCAGCGCGCGAATCGACGGATCCTTCGCCGTCTACGCGGCTCAGGATGACAGTGGCCGCCGAACGCCTCCCCGAGCTGCAGGCGCTGCACACCGTCGACACGAACCTCGTCGCGCCGAAATCGCGCGAGAAGCTCTGGCCGCGCGAAGAAGCCTTGGTCGAGTTGATCCGCGGACGATTGCAGCTCGTCGGTCCGACCACCGCGGCCGCGCTGGCCGATTCGCTTTCCATCGACGAAAGCGAAGTGAACATGGCGCTGCTCAAGCTCGAGTCGGAAGGGGTCGTGCTGCGTGGGACGTTCGAGTCGCGCGCGCAGGAGTGGTGCGACCGCCGCCTCCTGGCGCGCATCCACCGCTACACGCTCAATCGCTTGCGCGCCGAGATCGAGCCGGTCACCGCGCAGGACTTCACCCGCTTCCTCTTTGCCTGGCAGCACGCCACGCCGTCGTCGCGCCTCACCGGCATCGACGGCTTGCGCGCGGTCGTCGCGCAGCTCGACGGCTTCGAGATCGCCGCGAGCGCGTGGGAGAAGCAGATCCTGCCCTTGCGCGTCGATCAGTACGCGCCGTCGCTGCTCGATCAGCTCTGCTTCAGCGGCGAGATCGGCTGGGCGAAGGTGAACAGCGGCGTGGTGATCTCCTCCCATCCTCAAGGCTCAGAGCCATCCACCCTCTCCGAGCGCGCGCAGCGCGTCTTCGACATCCTGCAAACGCGCGGCGCCTCCTTCTCCCGCGATCTGAACGACGACGAAGCAATCGACGAGCTGATCGACGCGGGCCTCATCACCTGCGACGGTTTCATCACCCGCCGCGCGGGACGCTGGTCGATCCTCACGCCCGCGGAGCTAGACGTCGAAGCGCAGGCCTGGACCCTCATCCGCCGCTACGGAATCATCTTCCGCCGCCTCCTCATGCGCGAGAACGCCGCGCCGTGGCGCGAGCTGGCGCGCATCTACCGCCGCCTCGAGGCGCGCGGCGAGATCCGGGGCGGCCGCTTCGTCACCGGCGTCTCCGGCGAACAGTTCGCGCTGCCCGAGGCGGTGGAGACGATGCGCGAGATCCGCCGCACGCAGCCGGACGGCAAGGTGATCGTCATCAGCGCCGCCGATCCGCTCAACCTCATCGGCATCCTCACCACCGGCGATCGCGTCCGCGCCATCCCCCAGACCCGCATCGCCTACCGCGACGGCCTCGCCATCTCGTACATGGAAGGCGACTTCCTCCGCCCCATCGCCGAGTCGGATCCCGAGGTCGCGGCAGCGCTGGCGGGACGTCGCGTGCCGGTCACGAGCGGGTTCGTCGGCCGCACGGCGTGATTGCCGGGTAGGGAAAATCCTCCGCCGTCCTCTCCTTCATCAAAGAGGAGATGACATGGACATCGACGATCCGGTCACGCGGCCACTGAAGGCGTATGCGTTCGATCCCAGCGCGGGGAAGCTCCTCGGCAACGAGATGTCGATGGAGGTCCGCTACCAGGAGCTCGATCCGGGGCCGGTCGTTCGCGACTACGCGCGCGATGCGATCGCCGTCATCGACTACGACGGCGCGAACGACGTCTATTACAAGCCGGTCGACCTCGACGACAAGCGCATCCTCATCCGCGGCGGACTCGATCCGTCCGAGGGTGATCCGCGGTTTCATCAGCAGATGGTGTACGCGGTCGTCACCGAGACCATCGAGCACTTCGAGACGGCGCTCGGACGCCGCATCCACTGGCGCCGCGGCCTGAACGAAGGCGACGCCGAGGCCGCGCGGCGCGACAGCATCTTCACGCTCAACCTCTATCCGCACGCCTTCATCGGGCAGAACGCGTTCTATAGCCCGGACGCGCGCGGCATCCTCTTCGGCTACTTCCGCGCCGGCTCGGGAGACGTGGGGCGCAACCTGCCGGGGCAGACCGTCTTCACCTGCCTCTCCCATGACGTCGTGGTGCACGAGACGACGCATGCCATCGTCGACGGCATCCGCGGCTTCTTCATGGAGCAGACGAATCCCGACGTGCCGGCGTTCCACGAGGCCTTCGCCGATCTCGCCGCGCTCTTCCGCCACTTCACGCACAAGGAAGTGCTGTACGACACGATCGAGCGGACCGGCGGACGGCTCTATCAATATCAATTGAAGCCCGACGCCGAGATCACCGGCTACGACGACTACGCCGATGCATCACCTGAGGACAAGAGCAAACCGATGCTGTCGTCGCAGATCAGCGCGCGCAATCCTCTGATCGAGCTGGCGCAGCAGTTCGGCGAGGCCACCGGCCAGAATCGCGCGTTGCGCTCAGCCCTCGGTACGAAGCCGAACTCGGACGACATCAAGAAATACAACGAGCCGCATCGCCGCGGCTCGATCCTCGTGGCCGCGGTATTCGACGCGTTCTTCGCCATCTATCTCAAGGCCACGGCCGATCTGTGGCGCATCTTCCGCGCCGGCGGCGGCAGCGCGAATCCGGTCGACATCCCACCCGCGCTGGCCAACCGCCTGTGCGATGAAGCGACGCGTCTGGCCGAGGAGTTCTTCTCCATCTGCGTCCGGGCGATCGACTACACGGCGCCGGTCGACATCACGTTCGGCTCCTACCTCCGCGCGATCATGACCGCCGACTTCGATCTGCATCCGCGCGACAAGATGGGCGTGCGCGACGCTCTGATGCAGTCGTTCCGGCTGCGCGGCATCCTGCCCGAGGGGGCGGGATTCTTCAGCGAGACCGACGCCTGCTGGCCGCGCGCGCCGGAGGAGCTGCCGCCGGTCGTCGGACTCGACTTCGGCGATCCGAACGGCCTGATCACGAAAGAACAGAAGGACAACGCCGGCAATCTGCTGCGTGACTACATGAAGAACAACGCCGAGCTGCTCGGCTTCGCCAAGGACGTGCCGATCCGCGTCCCCTCGTTCCATCCGGTCTTCCGCATCAATCCCGACGGCAGCCTGCGCACCGACATGGTCGTGCAGGCGGTGCAGACCGTCCAGAAGAACTTCAACGACTCCGCGCCGCAGTTCGGCACCTTCCCGCTGCGCGGCGGCGCGGCGCTGATCATCCGCAAGCTCGTGGCGGGTGAAAAAGGAGCGGAGAACAACGAGGCGCCGGTGCGCTACCTGATCACCAAGCACCTGAGCGACGGCCGCGCCGACCGGCAGCGGCGCTTCGGCGAGCACCTCGGCATCGCCGGCAGCGACGACCGCAATCGCTTCCACGTCAACTTCTCGATGGTGCACGGAGGCATCTGACATGGCCACGAAGAAAGCCGCGAAGAAAGCTCCGAAGAAAGCCGCGAAGGGAAAAACGAAGGTCGAGCTGCGCATCCGGATGTACCGCGTCGGCTTCGGCGATTTCTTCCTCATGACCGTCCCCTCCGACGAAGGGCCGCAGCACATCCTCATCGACTGCGGCGTCACGCCCGGCAAGACGAAGAAGGGCGACATCGGCACGATCAAGGACGCCGTGGCCGACATGGCGAAAGAGACGGGGAAGAAGCTGGCGCTGATCATCGTCACGCACCGGCACCAGGACCACATCATCGGCTTCAGCCGCGCGGCCGACTCCTGGAAGGACTTCAAGGTCGGCGCGCTCTGGATGTCGTTCTGGGAAACGGAGTACGACCCCGACGAGAAGAAAGGAAAGAAGAAGTCGATGGCCAGCGACTTCCAGGACGAGCTGACGTCGCTCGCGCTCAACATGCAGTCACATCTCGCCGCCAGGGGCGCGGACGATCCGGACATGGACGAGATTGCCGGGATGCTGCAGAACGCGACGGGCGTCGATCACGCCTCTTTCGCCGCGGCCGGCGGCAAGGCGGATGGAAAACCGGGCAAGGGCGGCGGCACGAACGCGGCCTCGCTCACCTTCCTGAAGACAGGCCTCGGCCTGGAACCGCAGTACTACGCGAAGGGCGACAAACCGAAACTGCCGAAGCCTCTGAAGGACGCCGGCCTCACCGCCGAGATCCTCGGGCCTCCACCCGCCGACGCACTCGATTTCATGAAGCTGATGGATCTGAAGAAGGGCGTCGGGCAATACCTCGGCGAAGACGACAGCGGCAGCAGCGCCCACTTCAAGCCGTTCGCCGATTCGTCGTGCGGCGCGGCGACCGACTTTTCCGTGAACGCGTTCCGCGAGTTCGGCAAAGACGCGCCGAATGCCGCGCTGGAAGCAGCGATCAAGGCCGCACAACCGGACCTCCTCTTCACGGCGGCGAAGTCGCTCGACAATTTCCTCAATAACCAGAGCCTCGTCGTGCTGTTCACGTTCAACGGGAAGAAACTGCTCTTCGCCGGCGACGCGCAGGGCGGCAACTGGGAGTACTGGATGTTCGGCGGCACGCCGGAAAAATCGCCCTCGGCCGATCAGATCGAAAAGGGCAGCAAGGCGATTCTCGCCAATCTCGATTTCTACAAGATGGGCCATCACGGCAGCACGAACGCCACACCCGTCAGCGCCGTGGAGGCAATGGGCGGCAACTTCGTGACGATGTGCTCGACGCAGGAAGACAGCTTCGGCACGGTGGCCAACCAGAGCGAAGTGCCCCGCGTCCCGCTGCTCGACGCGCTGGGGAAGAAGTGCCCGATCGTCCGCAGCGATCAGATCCCGGTGACCGTGCCAGGCAACGCCGTGCCGGCGATCGAAGGCTCGCCGCGGGCCCTTCCCAAACCGAAGCACGGCCGCTTCGAAAAGGGGCCCATCTACGTGGACTACTTCCCGTGAGAGACGACGAGGGGCCTCCGGCGGGCGGGCCCGGCCCGCAGCGTCGGTTGGCCTGGCCTGAACTCACGACTCTCGCGCTGAACGCGATTTACGCGAAGACAAACGCTGCGGGCCGGGCCCGCCCGCCGGAGGCCTCCCGGTCGTAATCACGAGAGCGCCGCCAGCACTGGCCATCGCGAGAGCCGCGGCGGCGATCATGCTTACGCGGAAGGCGTGGACGAATGCGTCGTCGATCGCGCGTTTGTCGACGCCGGGTGGTGGGGTGGCGGCGGCGAGCTTCGCGGCTTCCTTCGGGCTCAATCGGCCGGCCATGTCACGGGCAAAGATCGTCACGGCGAGCGCGCCGAAGAACGCGATCGCCAGCAGACCCGCGGCGCGGGCGACCGTGTTGTTGATCCCTGACGCCGTTCCGGCGTGGCGCTCGTCATCGATCGACGTCATCACCGCGGTCGTCAGCGGCGCGACCGTGATCGACATCCCGATGCCGAGCGTGAGGATGCCGGGGAAAAACGTCGTCCAGTACGAGCCGCCGATGGCGGGGCGGGCCATCAGTGCGAAGCCGCTGCCGGCGACGATCGGGCCGACGATCAGCAGGAGGCGCGGTCCGATGCGATCGGCCAGCGCGCCGCTCCATCGCGACAGCAGCGACATCGTCGCCACGAACGGGAGAAACGCGGCGCCCGCCATCGCCGGCGAGTAGTGCTGCACCTGGATCAGGTTGAACGGCAGCAGGAACGTCGCCGCGGAGAGCGCGCCGTAGAGGAGGAGCGTGAGGATGTTCGTTCCGGTGAACGTGCGCGACTTGAACAGCGACAGCGGCACGATCGGCTCGTCCACGCGACGCTCGACGAGGATGAATCCGATGAATGCGACGACCGCGATCACGCCGCCGATCCACTGTTTTTCGATCAGCGCGAATGTCGCCGCGCCGAGGGCGAGCGTGATCAATGCGGTACCGCCCCAGTCGATCGCGCCGGTGACTGTCGGCTTCAGGCGCGGGACCTTGAACCAGACGACGAGCAGCGTGATCGCGGCGATCGGGACGTTGATGTAGAACACCGCGCGCCACGACACCGCCTCCACCAGCCACCCGCCCAGCAGCGGCCCGGCGATGATCGCCAGCGACGTCATCGACGACCACGTGCCGATCGCCTTGCCGCGCCGTTCCGGAGGAAACGCGGCGGTGATGATGGCCAGGCTTCCCGGCACCAGCAATGCCGCGCCGATCCCCTGCACCGCGCGCGCCGCGATCAGCATCGTCGCGTCGTTCGAGAAGCCGCACCACGCCGAGGCCGCGCCGAAGAGCGCCACACCGGCGCCGAAGACTTTCACCCGTCCGATGCGATCGCCGAGCGCGCCGCCGGCGAGCATCAGCGAGGAGAGGACCAGCAGGTACGCGTCGACGATCCACTGCGCCTGACGGACGTCCGCGCCGAGGGACTTCTGGAGGACCGGCAGGGCGACGTTGATCACCGTGGAGTCGATGAACGCCATCGTCGACCCGAGAATCGTCGCCGCTAAAATCCAACGCTCTTTGTTCAAGCCTTCATGACCGCCATCAGCGTCAGATCGTCACTCCGCATGCCACCAGCGTGCCGCTCCACCGCTTCGAACACGTTCGCCGCGACCATTTTCGCCGAACCGCGTCCCGACGCGCGCAGCGCGCGCTCGATGCCATGCCGTCCGAACTCTTCCTCATCATCCACCGCCGTCGCCTCGGTCACCCCATCGGTGTAGAGCAACAGATGTTCTCCCGCACCGAGCGTCAGCGTCGCCGACTCCCACCGCGGCGCGTTCAGCACGCCGACGACGGGGCCGGTCGATGGAATCGGATCGAGGCGGCCATCGGCGCGCACGATCAGCGGCGGACAGTGGCCGGCGTTGACGAGGCAGAGCGTGCCGTCGTCGCGCAGCCAGCCGATGACCATCGTGGCGAACCGGTTACGCGGCAGGAGCGGGCGGAGGAACGCGTGCAGGCGCTGCACGGTCACGACCGGATCGCAACCGGTGCGCGCGCACGAGGCGATGCGGTGCTCCAGCTCCTCCTGGATCATCGCCATCACCAGCGCCGCGGGGAGGCCCTTGCCCGCGACGTCGCCGATGGCGAACCAGAGGCTGTCGCGCGTCCGGTGCGTGAACCAGAAGTCGCCGGTGAAGGTGTGGGCGGGGCGGGAGATGGCGTGGACGTCGATCGTCGGCGCGACGCTGGCGAGTGCGGCGCTCATGCGGCCACCGGCTGGCACGTTCTGCACGGCCGATAACCGTGCTCCATCGCGTCGTCCGCGTCGCGGAACGGCACGCGGTTGTTCTCGCGGATGCGGTTCGCATCCTTGCAGGTCGGGAAGCAGAAGATCTTCGTGGTGCGCGAGCCGATGTAGCGGACGTGCTCGCGCGCCAGCCGTTCGAGCTCCTCGACGTCGACTCCCTCGCGCTCCAGCAGCGCGCGCTTCATCGCGCTGCCGAACGCGTAGTTGCCGATCCCTCCGGCCGACGGCACGACGCGATGACACGGCACGACGAACGGCACGGCATTGCGGGCGATGATGTTCGCCACGGCGCGCACGGCGCGCGGGCGTCCGACCTGCCGCGCGACCCAGGCGTAGGTGCGCACCTGACCGCGAGGGATGCGCGTCAACATCTGCAGGACGTCGTGCTCGAGATCGTTCGCGCTCTCCAGATCGACCTTCGGCGTGTCGACTCCTTCGCCCTTCAGCGCGGCCGCGACCTGCCTGCGCAGAGCGGCCGGCATCGTGCCCTCAGAGAGAGCGCGTCCGTAGCGCTTCGCGTAGTGCGCGCGCAGCTCGTCGAGCGAATCGGCGGTGATCATCCGGATGGAATCGGCGTTGAAGGCCACGTATACGTCGCCCACTCGTTCGTACGAATCGGAGCAGGCGTCGCGGCAGGAGCTCGGCGGAGCGATGGTCAACGTCTTGACGATGTGGGCCAGCTCGTCGACGTCGTTCGTCGAGGCATTGCAACTGCGGCACGTCTTCAGGTGATTCTCCACCGCGGTCTGCTCGATCGGCGGCAGCTCGCTCGTGCGCAGCGCGTCGATGCGCGTCAAAACAGTTCTACATTGCATACGCCGCTCCCTTCTGTGACATCCTTTTTTCAAGCGCATCCCTCAGCAACTTCAGCGACCGGAACACTTTCCCGCGGAGCGCCGCCTCGGAAGTCCCGACGGTTTTCGCAATCTCCGCGTAAGACATTTCTTCCATGAACCGCAGCACGATCAGCTCGCGCGCGTCGACCGGCAGCAGCGACATCGCGCGCCGCAGGAGCTCCAGCTCTTCCTTCCGCTCCAGCGACGACCCCTCGAGATGCACGAACGGACCGAGCCGGCCGTCGTCGAAGGTCTCCAGCGGTTGCTCCAATGCGCTTCGCTTCGAGCGCCGCTTGTTGAGACAGAGGTTGCGGACGGTGCGGAAAAGCCACGGCCGCAACGCGAGCGCCTCGACCCGCGCCTGATCGTACTGGCGGGTCAGCGCGCGATGGGCGCGCAGCATCGCGTCCTGCACCACTTCCTGCGCGTCGAACGCGTTTTCGAGGATGCCGTGCGCGTAATTGAAGAGCGGCTTCTCGAATCGCTCGATCAGCCGCTCGAACGCTCCCGCCTCGCAGCGATGGACCGACAGCGCGAGATTCTCCGCCGCCTCTTCTGACGTCCGGCCGGCCACTTCGCCACCGGTCCACGAGTTCTTCATGCTGCTAACAACACGGGGTCAGGAGGTTTCGTTCGGAGTGTTCACAGATTTGTGCAGCCGCATCGGCTGCTACACTGAATAAACGATGCAAGTCATCCTGCAGGGGAGCCTGCGGCATTTCCCGCCGGCGGAACTGCTGCGCTTTCTGGGCGGCGGGAAGCACGAGGGGACGCTCGACCTCCAGTCGTCCGCGGGGCCGCGGGCGCGGCTCTTTTTTCGCGAGGGCTCGCTGATCTGGGCGGAGGCGGAAAACGCGGCCGACGTGGTGAGCGTCGTCGCCGGCGCGCTCGGCTTTGACGGCGCGTTTGCGCTCGTCGACGCCGTCGTGCTGCCGGAAGGGGTCGATGCGCAACCTGCGAACGTCGAGGCGGTCATCGCGGCAGCCGAGGAGCAGATCGCGAGAGCGAACAGCTTCCCCGACGCGACCATGTTCCGCGTCAACGCCGACAAGGCGCAGGTGACGATGTCGGGCGATGAGTTCAAGACTGTCCTCCGCATCGGCGTCGGGAAGACGTTCAAGGAGCTTCTGCCCGACAGCGGAAAATCGCCCGCCGAGCTCACCTCGCTTCTTCGCTCGATGGAAGAGCGCGGACTCCTCCTGCGCGAGGATCCGAAACCGCCTGAGCCGGAGCCGGTCGGCGAACAGACGTTGCTCGTGGCGAAACGCCGCATGGCATCGCTCACCGGCGACAACGGCGAAGTGCACGCCCTGCTCGACGACCTCTACACCATCGGCCGCGATCCGGCGACGAACACGATCGCCCTCACCGACTCCAGCATCTCCACGCACCACGCGCGCGTCACGCGCACCGGCGACACGTTCACCGTTGAAGACCTCGGCAGCCGCAACGGCACGTTCGTCAACGGCGAGAAGGTCACGGCCGCGCGCGCGCTCGCCGACAACGACGTCATCCGCTTCGGCCGCATGATCCTGATCTTCAATCTCGCACGCGAGATCAGACCGGGTGAGACGACCGAGCGCGAAATGCGGCAACGCCAACCGTCATGACCGATCTCGACCTGCTGATCGTCGGCGCCGGCCCCGCCGGTCTCGCCACCGCGTCTCACGCGCAGGCGAACGGACTGGCATACGTCCTCCTCGAGCGCAGCCCGCACCTCGCCGACACGATCTTCAACTACCAGGCGCGCAAGTTCGTCATGGCGGAGCCGGTGATGATCCCGGCGCGCGGCAACGTGCCGTTCGAAGCGGGATCGCGCGAGTCGATCCTCGACGCGTGGAAGCGGCACATGGAGGAGGCGAAGCTCAACGTCGTCTTCGCCGCCGAGGTGAAGTCGCTGAAGAAAGAGGGCGACAGGTTCATCGTCGGCGATTACCGCGCCAAGAACATCGTCCTGGCGATGGGCACGCAAGGCAATCCGCGCAAGCTCGGCGTGCCGGGCGACGACCTGCCGCACGTTCTCTATCGACTCAACGATCCGGCGGAGCACCAGGACCAGGACATCATCGTCGTCGGCGCCGGCGACTCCGCGCTGGAGATCGCCATCGCGCTCTCCGAAGAGAACCGCGTCACGCTGATCGTCCGCGGCGCGGAGATCACGCGCGCGAACGAGATCCTGACGAAGGAAATCCTCGCCCGGCAGGCGCGCGGGCAGATGACGGTCCACTACAACTCGAGCGTGAAGCAGGTGTACGAAGGCTACGCGGACCTCAGCATCCGCGGCGAGCTGACGCGCGTGCCGTCGGAATTGATCTTCCTCAAGCTCGGCGCCGATGCGCCGCGCAAGTTCTTCGAGTCGATCGGCATCAAGTACAGCGGCTCGCGTCCGCTTCTTTCCGACGTCCACGAATCGGCAGTCGAAGGACTCTTCCTCATCGGCGCCGCGAGCGGCCGCGACCTGATCAAGCTCGGCATGAATCAGGGCTTCGAGGTGATCGAGCACCTGATGGGACGCGAGGTCGAGCCGGCGGACGAATCGGTCCTCAAAGAACGCCTCCCCTTCTGGCAAGGAAACGTCCGCGAGCGCATCGCCGCGATCCGCGCACGCGTCCCGCTGCTCGCCGCCGCGGACGAACAGCAGCTGCGCGACACGTTCCTCGCCGCGCGCGTCCGCGAGTATCGCGACGGCGAGACGATCATCCGCCAGAACGACTACACGAACGACTTCCTGATCATCGCCACCGGACGCGTCGAGCTCTGGAAGCGTCCGGAGCAATCGGCGAACGAGATCAAGGTCGCGGAGCTGACCGCGGGCAACTTCTTCGGCGAGATGAGCCTGATCTCCGGCCGCCGCCGCACCGCAACCGCAAGAGCAATCGGCCCGACGCGCCTGATCGAGATCCCGCGCAAGGCGATCCTCAAGCTGCTCGCCTCCGCGCCGCGCGCGAAGCAGCTGGTCGATCAGGCGTTCCTGCTGCGCGCGTTCGGCGGCTATCTCTTCCCCGGCATCCCCGAGGCCCAACTGGGCGAGCTCGTCGACCGCTCGAGCATGCAGACCCTCGGCAAGGACGTCGTCATCTTCGCGGAAGGCGATCCGGGCGACGCGTTCTACCTGATCCGCAACGGCATGGTGAAAATCGCGAAGAAGTCGGGCGACAAGGAGGTCGTGCTGTCGTACCTCGTCGCCGGCAACTTCTTCGGCGAGGCGGCGCTCTTCTCCGAATCCGAGCGCACCGCGACGGTGACGACGATCTTTCCCTCCGATCTGATCAAGCTGTCGAAGCACGACTTCGATCGCTTCCTCAACGCGCATCCCGAACTGCGCGAGGCACCGCGGCGGAAGCTCGAGGAGCGGCGCATCGCCGGGTTCATGTCCGAGGCCACGCCGGGATCGGGAAACATCCTCGCCGATCTCATTCGCGAGGAAGTGGTGATGGGGACGCAGACGCTGCTCATCGACGAGCACCGCTGCATCCGCTGCAACAACTGCATCAGCGCATGCGAGGGGGTGCACGACGATGGTCACGCGCGGCTCTCGCTGACCGGCATCAAGCTCTACAACCTCCTCGCGCCGAATTCATGCTGGCAGTGCGAGAACCCGCTCTGCATGCTCGACTGCCCGCCCGACGCGATCGCGCGCGATCCGCGCGGCGAGGTCTACATCAAGAGCAACTGCATCGGCTGCGGCAACTGCGAGCGCAACTGCCCCTACGGCAACATCTTCATGGTGCACAAGGATCCGGAGCATTCGATCTTCACGTGGGTGAAGTCGCTCTTCACGAAGACGAAGGACGAGGTGGAGAGAACGGTGGCGGTGAAGTGCGATCTTTGCCGCGGGATCAAAGGCGGGCCGGCGTGCGTGCGCTCGTGCCCGACGGGAGCGGCGATCCGGCTGACACCCGAGGAGTATCGGGAGACGTTGGAAGAACTGGTGATCTCTCGTGGGGAGCGGTAAATGCCGATCGCAT
>Ga0193696_1000045_pt1 | contig 56795 bp, 43 predicted proteins | sample L3m1metaG_FD_145074 | JGI IMG/M metagenome (GOLD analysis project Ga0193696, IMG submission 145074) | Soil microbial communities from a riparian zone of the East river system, Colorado, United States - L3m1 | ecosystem: Environmental > Terrestrial > Soil > Riparian zone | place: USA: East River... | reverse complement strand
AATACTGGCGCGAGTGGAGCGATCCGCGGCTGATCGTCGCCGTGCTGCACAACGACGATCTGAACATGGTGACGTGGGAGCAGCGCGTCATGGCGGGCGACCCGAAGTTCGCCGACTCGCAGGTGCTGCCGCAATTCGGTTACGCGAAATACGCGGAGATGCTCGGCCTGCGCGGCATCCGCGTCGACAAACCGGAACGGATCGCCGACGCGTGGGACTCGGCGCTCGCGGAGTCGCGGCCATGCGTGCTCGAGTTCATCACCGACCCCGAGGTCCCGCCGCTGCCGCCGCATGTCACACCGGAACAGGCGAAGTCGTTCCTCTGGTCGATCCTGCGCGATCCCGCGCGCGGCGCGATGATCAAGCAATCGATGAAGCAGATGCTCGACGCGATCAGGTAGCTGACTCGGTCGGCAGTCCCGCGCTGATCCAGCCGCTGATGCCCGCGGACATCACGCGCACGTCGCCGTATCCGAGCGTCTTGGCGCGCTTCGCGGCGTTCGGCGCTTTGCGGCAGAGCGGATTCGAGCAATAGAAGATGAGCGGGGCGGACTTGTCGGCGGGCAAATCGGCATCGCCGTCGAGATGGACCGCGCCGGGAACGTGGGCGCTCATCCAGCTCTGCTGCGAGTTGACGTCGAAGATCGTGACGCCGGTCGCGTCGCGCAGCTCGCGCGGCGAGATCGTCTTCAGTCCCATCAGTCGCGCAAACATTGTTTTTCTCCCATGGCCAGCATGTACGCGTAGACCATCCAGAAGGCGCCGTGAATCCATTCGGTCCAGTGCTGGTGGCCGAAGAGGTAGACGACGATCGCGGTGGTGAAGAGATAGATGAACGTGAGCAGGAGCATCACCGAGATCTGTGATCCGCGGAGGCGGAGCGTGCGCACCTGCGGAATCCACTGGATGGCCACCATGACCAGCGCCGCGACGCCGATCATCGAGCCGGCGCGCCTCGCCACGTCGAGCGGGGCGAAGGCGAACAGCGCGATGAATGCCGCGCCGGCGGCGAGGAAGACCCGCCCGGCAAACCGTTCGGCCGACGGCGACCGGAGGGGCCGGATCTTCGGCAGGTAGTTGCCGATGACCAGCGCCATTGCGCCGATCACGAGACCGATGGCGCGCTTTTCGGCGATGCGGTCGATCCAGCCGATCCGGCGCGCGACGTCGGACGCGCCGGCGATGATCATGAGAGCGAGAAAGGCGATCACTGCTTTCTTCATCGGTATGCCTGCTTTTTCGTTTCCTGCAATTTCCAGCCGAACGCTTTGGCGAAGCTCAACAGCGCATCTTCCAGAACCGACATCTGCAGCTCGTACACGACCGACTTCCCCTGCTTCTCCGAGGCGATCAGGCCCGCTTCGCGCAAGACGGCGAAGTGGGCCGACATCGTCGGCTTGGAGACGTCGAAGTGATCCGCCAGCTCGCCCGCGCTCATCGGCCGCGTCCGCAGCAGCTCGAGCACGCGGCGCCGCGTCGGGTCGGAGAGTGCTTTGAAGACCATGCTCACAGTTAGATATTTAGCCAATCATCGAAATGAAGTCAAGTGATATTTTGCCCGTGATGCAGAAAAACGAGCGGAATCGCTTCCCCGCGATCGAGTTCCCGCACGACGAGCGTCCGGTTTACTCACCGTTCGTCTATCGCGATCGCATTCAGTCGATCGAGCTCGATGCGGAAGAGCTGGCGGCGCGGCTGCGGCGCGAGACGACCGCGGAAGTCCGCTTCGACAACGGCTCGCGGGCGCTCTACTCGACCGACGCATCGAACTACCGCCAGGTGCCGATCGGCGTCGTGTTGCCGCGCACGGAAGACGACGTGATCGCCACGGTCGCGTTGGCCCGCGAGTTCGGCGCGCCGATCCTGTCGCGCGGCGGCGGCACGTCGCTGGCGGGCCAGTGCTGCAACGTCGCGGTGGTCATCGACTTCTCGAAGTACATGCACGAGATCCTCGAGATGAACCCGGACGAGAAATACGCCTGGGTGCAGCCGGGCATCATCCTCGACGACCTGCGCGACGCGGCGGAGAAGCATGGCCTGACGTTCGGCCCCGATCCGGCGACGCACACCCGCTGCACGATCGGCGGGATGATCGGCAACAACTCGTGCGGCGTGCACGCGCTGATGGCGGGGAAGACCGTCGACAACATCGACGAGCTCGACATCCTGACCTACGACGGCGTGCGGATGCGCGTCGGCGCGACGAGCGAGGAAGAGCTCGCGCGGATCATCCACGCGCGCGACCGCCGCGGCGACATCTACGCGGGGCTGAAGCGGATCCGCGACACGTACGCGGACGAGATCCGCGCGAGGTATCCGAAGATCGTTGAAGCCGTCTCCGGCTACAACCTCGATTCGCTGCTCGACGAAGACGGCTTCAACGTGGCGAAGGCGCTGGTCGGAAGCGAGTCGACGTGCGTCGTCGTGCTGCGCGCGAAGTGCCGGCTCGTCTACTCGCCGCCCGCGCGCTCGCTGCTGGTGATCGGCTACCCGACGGTCTACGACGCGGCCGATCACGTGCCGCGCGTCCTGGAGTTCGGTCCGATCGGACTGGAAGGGCTCGACGATCTGCTGATCGAAGCGGAGAAGGCGAAGAACCTCAATCCGCGCGGCATCAAGCTGCTGCCGGAAGGGGGCGGCTGGCTCTTCGCCGAGTTCGGCGGCGAGACGCGCGACGAGGCGAACGAGAAGGCGCGCAAGGCGATGGACGCGCTGCGGTCGGACGTGCAGTCGATGCACCTCTTCGATCATCCGCACGATCAGAAGCTCGTCTGGGCGGTCCGCGAGTCAGGCCTCGGCGCCACCGCGTACACGCCGCGCAAGACGCGCACATGGGAAGGGTGGGAGGACGCGGCGGTCGCGCCGGAGAAGCTCGGCGGATATCTGCGCGACCTGCGTAAGCTGCTGGAGAAGTTCCAGTTCGGCGGCGATCTCTACGGACACTTCGGCCAGGGCTGCGTGCACACGCGGACGAATTTCGATCTGCAGTCGGAGAGCGGGATCGCGAAGTACCGGCAGTTCATCGAGGAAGCGGCGGACCTCGTCGTCTCGTACGGCGGATCGTTCTCCGGCGAGCATGGCGACGGCCAGTCGCGCGGCGCGCTGCTGCCGAAGATGTTCGGCGAGCGTCTGATCGGAGCGTTCCGCGAGTTCAAGGCGCTGTGGGATCCGCAGTGGAAGATGAACCCGGGCAAGGTCATCGATCCCTACGAACCGACCGAGAATCTCCGGCTCGGCGAGCACTACAAGCCGTGGTCGCCGAAGACGCATTTTCAGTTTCCCGACGACGACGGAAACATGGCCACGGCGATCCTGCGCTGCGTCGGCGTCGGCGCGTGCCGGCGCATGGACGGCGGCACGATGTGCCCCAGCTTCATGGTCACGCGCGAGGAAGAGCACTCCACGCGCGGCCGCGCGCGCCTGCTGTACGAGATGTTCGAGGGAAAGGAAGTGCCGGCGTCGTGGCACAACGAAGAGGTCAAGGAAGCGCTCGACCTCTGCCTCTCGTGCAAGGGATGCAAGGGCGATTGTCCCGTCAACGTCGACATGGCGACGTACAAGGCGGAGTTCCTTTCGCACTACTACGAGGGACGCCTGCGTCCGATGCCGGCGTACGCGATGGGCCTGATCCACATCTGGGCGCGCTTCGCGTCGCTCGCCCCCGATCTCGCGAATTTCGTGATGTCGCTGCCGATCGTGAAAACGATCGCGCGCATCGCGCCGCAAAGGCAGATGCCGCGGTTCGCGAGAAAGACGTTTCGCGATTCATTTGTGGCGACCGGCGGCGATAAACGGGTGATGCTCTGGCCCGACACCTTCAACAATCACTTCTCCCCCGACACCGCCTTCGCCGCCGCGGAGTTTCTCGAGGCGAAAGGCTACGAAGTCACGATCCCGCGCAAGCAACTCTGTTGCGGGCGTCCGCTGTACGACTGGGGGATGCTCGACGCTGCGAAGAAGCTCCTGCGCGAATCGATCGACATCCTGCGCGAGACCGGCGACATTCCGATCGTCGGGCTCGAGCCGAGCTGCGTCTCGGTGTTCCGCGATGAATTGCCGAATCTCTTCCCCGACGACGCCGACATCGCGCAGCGGTTCTTCACGCTCAGCGAATTTCTGCAGCGCGAGAATATCGAGCTGCCGCAGTTGAAACGGAAGGCTGTCGTTCAGGGGCACTGCCATCACAAGGCGATCATGAAGTTCGAGCCGGAGGAGGCGATGCTGAAGAAGATCGGCCTCGAGTTCGATTCTCTCGACTCCGGTTGCTGCGGCATGGCTGGGGCGTTCGGCTTCGATCGCGAGAACTACGAGATCTCGATGCGCATCGGCGAACGGGTGCTGCTGCCGGCGGTGCGGACGGCGTCGCGCGACACGCTGATTGTTGCCGATGGTTTCAGCTGCCGGGAGCAGATCGAGCAGGGCACCGACCGCAAAGCGCTGCACCTCGCACAGGTCCTGCAGATGGCTCTGCATGAAGGACCGGCGGGGCCGGAAGGCGAGCTGCCGGAACGTGAGTACGTCGAGATGCCGCCCGCGCCCGACCTCGGGCGGACGGTGCGTCATGTCGGCGTGTTCGTGGCGAGCGCCGCGCTGTTCGCGGCCGGCGTGGCGGTTGTGAGGAGATGGCGGAGAAATACAAAGCGATCGCGGACTACGCAGTCATCGGCGACACGCGATCGTGCGCGCTGATCTCGCGTGACGGCTCCATCGACTGGCTCTGCTGGCCTCGCTTCGATTCGCGCTCCCTCTTCGCAGCGATCCTCGACGCCGACAAGGGCGGTCGCTTCTCGATTCAGCCGTCGATCCCGTTCCGCGCGACACGTCGCTACATCGATGACACGAACGTCCTGGAGACGACGTTCACCACCGAGCGCGGCGTCGCGAAGCTGATCGACCTGATGCCGGTGATGAGCGAGAGCGAGAAGCGCACCCTCCTCACGCCGTTCCGACAGTTGCTGCGGCGCATCGAAGTGATCGAAGGCGAAGTGCCGATCGTCGTTCGTTTCGAGCCGCGTCCGAACTACGCGCGTGATCGCGTCTCGCTCACGGCGAGGCAGAACGCGATCTTCTGCATCGATCGCTCCACCGCGCTCCATCTCCACAGCGACGTCACGCTCGACAATGGAAAGGTGACGCTGCGCCGCGGCCAGCGCGCCGATTTCGCGCTGGCGTTCGCCGATCACACGGCGGCCGTCTATCCGCCGCTGGGCGACGGCGCGACCGAAGCGATCGAGCGCACGCTCCGCTTCTGGCGCGACTGGTCGTCGCAGCTGGCGTACGAAGGCGACTATCGCGAGGCGGTGATGCGCAGCGCGCTCGTTCTGAAGCTGCTGACGTATGCGCCGTCGGGTGCCATCGTGGCGGCGCCGACGACGTCTCTGCCCGAGCAGATCGGCGGCGTGCGCAACTGGGACTATCGCTACTGCTGGCTGCGCGATGCGGCGTTCACCGCGAGCGCGCTGTACGACTGCGGCTTTTACCCCGAGGGCGATGCATTCGTCGGATGGCTCATCTACTCGACGCGCCTCACGCACCCGAAGCTGCAGATGCTGTACGACGTCGCGGGCGAGTCGCGCATCCCGGAGGAGGAGCTCGGGCATCTCGAAGGTTACGCCGGCTCGAAACCGGTGCGCATCGGCAACGCCGCGCACGATCAGTTTCAGCTCGATGTCTACGGCGAAGTTCTCGGCGCGATCGAGGAGTACTCGCAGCGCGGGAAGAAGCTGAATCGCGATGAGCGGACGCTCGTGCGGCGGCTCGCCGACATGGTGGCGAAGCGCTGGCGCGAGCCCGACGACGGCATCTGGGAGAAGCGCTCCGGCCGCAGGCAGCATGTGCACGGCAAGGTGATGGCGTGGGCCGCGCTCGATTGCGCGGATCGGCTGCTCGGGACGACGCGCTGGCGCGACGAGAAGGCGAAGATTTGCGAGCTCGTGTTGTCGGGCGGATTCGTGAACGGACGTTTCGTCGGCGAGCTCGATGGCGACGAGGTCGATGCCAGTCTGCTCTACGTCGCGCGCGTCGGGATGCTCGAGCCGGACGATCCGCGCATGCTGGCGACGATCGATGCAATCCGCCGCGAGCTGGCGAAGGACGATCTCGTCTACCGTTACGACACGCGCGCGACGAAGGACGGCCTGCCGCCCGGCGAAGGAGCGTTTCTGCCCTGCAGCTTCTGGCTCGCCGAAGCGCTCGAGCTCGCGGGACGCACATCGGAATCGCGTGAGCTGTTCGAAAAGCTGTTGGCGCGTCGCAATGACGTCGGCCTGTTGCCCGAGGAGATCGATCCGGAGAGCGGAGCGTTCCTCGGCAACATGCCGCAGGCGCTCACGCACATCGGCTTGCTCAATGCGGCAATCTGCATGAATCAGCGCAACAAATAGAACGCGCCGAGGATCGCGCCGTAGACGCCGTGCGCGACGATCATCACGAGCGGCGTGTAGTGGCCGTAGTTGATGGCCAGGAATCCCGGCGGCTCGAGGAGGCGCAGCGGTTCGGGGCCGCGCGACTCCGACACCATGCGCGGATGCACGCCCGGCAGCGCGGGCAACAGCACCGTGACGACGAAGATCCCCTGCACCACGCCGATGGCTGCGCCGAGGGCGATCGACGGCGCGTGCAGGTTCTCGAAGTAGAGCGCGTAGATGAACGCGAAGAGCCATCCATTGATGATGTGGATGACCACGCCGACGATCTTCGCCTTGTCGCGATCGGGCGTGAACATCGTGCCGACGATGAACGGGATGTCGATGCGCGTGAGTCCGAGCGACTGTCCCGCGATGGTCAGTGTGGTCAGCACGATCGTCGCGCCAAATCCCCAGAGAAGAATGCTCGGCAGATTCATTGCTAGCTTCGTGACCATGCAAGAACAACGCGAAGTGGTCGTCATCACCGGCGCATCCGCGGGGGTCGGGCGGGCGACGGCGCGCGCGTTCGGACGCCGCGGCGCGCGTGTCGCGCTCATCGCGCGCGGACGGGACGGGCTCGAAGCGGCGAAGCGGGAGATCGAATCGTTCGGCGGCGAGGCGCTCGTGCTGCCGCTCGATGTGTCCGATCACGACGCCGTGGAACAGGCCGCGGCGACAGTCGAGGAGCACTTCGGTCCGATCGACATCTGGATCAACAACGCGATGCTCTCGGTCTTCTCGCCGATCATGCAGATGGAGCCCGACGAGTACCGCCGCGTCACCGACGTCACGTATCACGGCTATGTCTGGGGGACGCTGGCGGCGCTGCGGCGGATGAAGCCGCGCGATCGCGGGACGATCGTTCAGGTCGGTTCGGCGCTCGCGTATCGCGGTATTCCGCTGCAGTCGGCGTATTGCGCGGCGAAGCACGCCGTGCAGGGATTTCACGACTCGCTGCGCAGCGAGCTCATTCACGACGGCAGCAATGTGAAGGTCGTCATGGTGCAGATGCCGGCGCTCAACACGCCGCAATTCCGCTGGGTGCGCAGCAAGCTGCCGCGCAAGGCGCAGCCGGTGCCGCCGATCTTCCAGCCCGAGGTGGCGGCCGACGCGATCGTCTGGGCCGCGTACAGCGACCGCCGCGAAGTGAACGTCGGATGGCCGGCGACGAAGGCGATCGTCGGCAACAACTTCTTCCCCGGCTATGGCGACCGCTACCTCGCGGAGCACGGATACGAAGCGCAGATGATCGACGAGCCGGAGGAACCGAATCGTCCCGACAACCTCTGGCATCCGCTGCCGGGCGACGCGGGCGCGCATGGCGTGTTCGACGAGCGCTCAACCAATGTCAGCATTGAGTTCGAGCTCAATAAGAAACGCGGCTGGATTGCCGCGACCGCTGTGGCGGTATCCCTCTTGCTCTTTTTCCAAGGCAGGAGGTGTTTATGCGAGAAGGAGCGAAACTCTTAGGGCATCCGATTCACCAGATGCTCATCGTGTTCCCCCTCGGATTGCTGGCGACGTCGTTCTTCTTCGACATCGGCTGGCTCATTACGAAAGCGGAGAACCTCGGCATCGTCTCGTACTGGATGATCATGGCCGGCATCATCGGCGCGTTGCTCGCGGCAGTGTTCGGCTTCATCGACTGGCTGGCGATTCCGTCGAACACCCGGGCGAAGCGCATCGGCGCACTGCACGGCATCGGGAACGTCGGCGTGGTGCTGCTGTTCATCGGCAGCTGGCTGTTGCGCCGTGGCGATCCTGCGACACCGCCGGCGACTGCACTTGCGCTGTCGGCGATCGCGGTCTGCATCGCGCTGGTCACGGGATGGCTCGGAGGAGAGCTGGTCGACCGCATGGCGATCGGTGTGGACGAAGGCGCGCATGTCGACGCGCCGAGCTCACTCAGTGGCCGTCCGGCCAGGGAAAACGCAAAGCCTTCTCCCCTCCGCTGAGGGGAGAAGGTGCGAGTGAGCGTCAGATGTTGCCGCGGCCTGAGTACGGATTGTTCTCGGACTGAGAATCATTCCGCTCGTTGCGGGAGACGCTGCCGCGATCCTGTGCGGCGAAGGAACCGCGATCGCGCTCGGGACTGCGCTCGGTGTTGTTGCTGATCGGGCGATTGATGTCACCGGTAGACCGCGGCTCGAAGCCCGATCTCTCCGTGGTCGTCTGCCGCTCGAAGGACTGCTCGTTCGGGGTGATGTTGCCGGCCAGATTGGAACCGCCCTGAGCCGCCGCGCGTGCCCGTGCGCCTCGGCTGTGGCCGCCTTCGCGTCCGATATTGGACATGTGCTGGCGATCGCGGCTGACCGCCTCACCGCCTTTGCGACCGGCGACGCGCGCTTCGTCCGAGGTGAACTCGTGCGCTGTCCCCTTTGCGTGCGCGGCGCGTCCGCCTTTGCTCGCAATCTCTTTCTGCTTGGCCGCATCCATCGACGCAAAACCGCGCTTGCTGGTGTTTGCCATAGGGTGTCTCCTTTGGGGTTTGCTCTTGAGTAATGCGTGAACTGCTAACTTCGTTGCGTCAGGCCACGTCGAAATCGAGCACGAAATGTGCCGAATCGCACTGCCTGCCAGCAAGTGATTGGAGGGACTCGGGTTGGGGGATTACCCGCTACGGGACGTAGCGGCGTGCGGCGCCGGCCGCGTCGCTGCCGAGGCTGACAGCGGCCATGCGCTGGATCAGGCGGCGGCCGTCGGAATCGGTCCGCTCGTAGACGCGGCAGAGGCGGTCGATGCTCGGGACGGGCTCGCTTGCGCGAATGGTGAAACCGATCGGCGGCTGCTGCGGATCGGAGGTCGTCACTTTGCGCCAGATGCCGCGCAGGAGCTCGCAGCGGATGAACACGTTCTCCACCGGCTGAGGCTCGTCGGCATCGACCGGCGGCTCGCCGTGGGCGTCTGCCTTTTGCGCATCGAGCGCACGCGTGACATGCCACGAGATCATCTGACGCAGCGCCGGCGCGGAGCCGTTCGGCGCTTCGACGATTCTGAGGCCGGTATGGAACTCGGGATGGCCGGATCGCGCGAAGGCGTGAAGGCGTGAACGCACGATTTCACACCACGCTTCGATCGGACGCTCGTCCCAGCGGAACGTCAGCAGGCAGGTTTCGCCGACGGGTAACGGTTCTTCGTGTGCGATCCGCGAGCCGCGCAATGAGATGTCGAGGATGCGAACAGCGGTACGCCCGATGCGCCCCTGAAGAGGTGCGCGCGGCGTAATCCGGCCGAGGTTACGACGATCGTCGTCCACGAAGTAGTCAACGCTACGCAAGTTGTATTGGACCCGGCACCCAATATGGCGACCGTTTGCTGTATATGCAACAACTAAAAAAGGTATTTCTGTTGCGGAAACGGACTTCAGGACATACCTTTCTCGCCGGGTCCGAACCAAACAAGGAGCTTTGTCAATGGTGCACGACGACGTCAGCGTCCGTGAGCAGGAGTTTGCCGTTCTGAACGAAGTGCGTCCGCTCGAGCCTGAGCTCAAGCGGGTGTTGTACTCCGCCTACGAGCTCGCGGCCGCCACGAAAGCAGCGCTTTACCTCGCTTCCTCCTACGTCAATGAGCGTTACGAGCTCGTGACGTCCTACGCCTTCAATCCGGCCGACCGCCGCGTCATCGACGGCAAGGACGCGCTGGTGCAGCGCCTCAGCGCGGTGCACGGTGCGATCGTCATCAACGCGATGAACGAAGACGAGCGGATCGCCGAGATCCTTTTCCGCCACAACAATGAGCGCCTCCTGGCCGTGCCGATCTTCGGCCGCGGCCGGCGCATGGTCGGCTTCATCGATCTGCGCGACAAGGCGGGACGGAAGAACTTCGATCCATCGGACGTCGCCGCCGCCGAAAAGATCGCGCGCGACGTGATCAAGGTGCTGGCGACGAAGAATCTGTACGGCGTGGGACGCGTGCCGCTCGTCGACATGCCGGCGAAGCGGACGAAGAACACCGGTTCCTGGAGCTCGCCGCGGATTCCGATCGCGCGCAAGCCGGAAGGTGAGCGGCCGTCCGCGGCGACGCTGTCGGCGCGCGCGCTCGAGGTGATCAAGCGGGCGCACGAGCGGATGACGCACCGCGACCTGGCCATCGACCGCCGGCGCCGCATCCTCACCGCCGAAGAGTTCGAGCGCGTGCGCGTGCTGCTTCCCGCGGCGTTGTCGATCCCCGGCGTCGCCGCCGCGGTGATCACCAGCATGACGCACGACGAGATGCAGGCAGTGGTCGCGCACGGCGAGCTGACGCCCGAATCGATGAAGCTGATCCAGATGAAGATCGGGCAGTGGGCGAAGCGTGCGCCGCGCGAGTCAGCGCAGAAGCCGCTCTTCCTCCCGTCGCGCAGCTGCGGGATGATTCATCACGATCAGTTGCGCACCGTCGCCAGCTCGCAGCTCGCATCGCGCGCGGTCGAGCGGCTGGTGCTGACGATCGCATTCGAGATCACTCCCGACGACACGGCCCGCCAGCAGATCGAGAAGTTCGCCGAATACCTCGGCGATGCTGTCGAGTCGATCGTCGGCCGCACCGAGCTGCAGTCCGAGCGCCGCGCCATGGCGCATCTCCTCCTCGAGCCCGACTTCAATCGCTACGAAGGACTCGCCGATCACTGCAAGCTCGTCTCCGACATCGCGCAGCGTTTCGCCGCCGTCGTCGGACTACCGGCACAGGACGCGGAGACCGTGCGCATCGCGGCGCTCGTGCACGACGTCGGTCTTCGTCTGCTCGACTACAACGAGCTGACCGAGGCGAAGGAGTTGTCGGAGGACCAGAAGCGTGCCGTCACCGAGCACCCGCTCGTCGGAGCCGCGCTCGTCGAGCCGATCCTCGGATCGGAAGTCGCGCTCGCCGTGCTCCGCCATCACGAGCGCCCCGACGGCACCGGCTATCCGGGCCGCATCCCGAGCGATCGCATCCCGATGGCTGCGAAGATCATCGCCATCGCCGATGCCTGGGTGGCGATGACGTCGCCATGGCCGTACGTGAATTGCGTCCCGCCGGGCGATGCCGTCACGCGTTTGCGCGATGGCGCAGGAACGCAGTTCGACGCGTCACTGGTGGGAACGTTCCTCGCGTCGCGCACGGACATCGTCGGCGAAGACGACGAGTCCTGACCGCTGAAGAAGTAATCCTGAAGGAGGCTAGGCCAATCAGCGCGGCCGGCCGTGCCGGCCGGAGAGAGAGGGATTCGAACCCTCGGTAGAGCTTTAGGCCCTACGACGGTTTAGCAAACCGTTGGTTTCAGCCACTCACCCATCTCTCCACATGGCCTACGCAGAACGTCTGAAGAAGGTCGGATGGAAATCCGAAATTCCCCGGCATTCTATATCGCGCATCACAGACTCGCCGACACTGATGACTTCAACGACAGCTCGAACCGCTCTCCCGCCGGAACGGTGAAATCGAACTTCCCCGTCGCGGCTGCCGCGCCGATGCCGACGCCTGCGCCGATCGCCGCCCCTTTCGCCGTCGCATCGCGATTGCCGCCGAGCGCCTGTCCGGCGAGCGCGCCGGGCGTCAGCGCGCCGGGGACATTCTGTCCCGGCTTCGCATTCGCGGTGTTGATCGCGCGCAGGAGCTTGAAGTGGATCTCGGTGCCGGCGGGGATGGTCACCGTTTGAGGGACCGCCGCGAGAAGAGTGCTGGCGGTGAGGAGAACGAGGGCGAACGTCGCGAAGTGACGAGACGTCATGACCGACCTCCTTATTGTTTGGAGATCGATTTTGTCACAGGAGCCGTCTGCCGGCCCTGCAGCTCGCGCGCTTTCTTGTAGTACTTGTCGGCGGCTTTCTGATTGCTGCTGCGGCGATACGCCGTGGCGAGAAGAGAGTAGGTGGCGGCAACGCCTGACAGGTCGCCGACCTGCTCTTGCAGCTCCGCCGCGGCGTCGAGATTTTTGATCGCGCTCGAGAAATCACCCTTCTGCATCAGCGCGTAACCCTGCTGAGCCAGCACCGCGCCGAGGCGCGCGTCGTCCCGCAGTTTCTGAAACAGTTCCGCCGCTTTCGCATACAGCGGAAGCGCGTCATCGTTCCTGCGGAGATCGTGGTTGAAAAGACCGTACTGAAAATAGGCCTCCGCGAGCTTGCGCTCATCACCGAGCTGCGCGTAGAGGTTGATCTCGTTATCGAACGCATCCGTCGCCTCGCTCACGTTGCCGTTTTCGCGATAGGCCACGGCCAGTCCCGCTTGTGCCGCCACCTCGTGCGCGCGGTCGTTGAGCGCATGGAATCGAAACGCCGCGTTCTCGAATGCGGCAGCCGCGCTCTTGAAATCCCTCTGCGCGAGAAGACGGTTGGCCTGATCGAGCGCGGCGCGTGCTTTTTCGGTGTCCTCGTTGACCGCCACCGTCGCGGTGGTATCGGTTGGTGGATCGATGACCGCGGCCTGAACCGGCGCGGCCGTCGTCGTCGCGAGCTGTTGCAACGCGTAGGTTGTGACCAGATTTTCCGCATTCTCACGCTCGCTGCGGAGAACGTAGTAACGCCAGGCGCCGATGCCGAAGACGATCACGCCGAGGGCGACGGTGGTGAGCCATCCGCCGAGGATGCGGGCGCGCCGTTTCGCCTCCAGTAGTTCGTAGGTCCGCGTTCGTTCGCGCTCCGCCTCCAGCTTCGCTTCGCGGTCGCGAAAGCGGTTCGACCAGCTCGTCACGGAATGAGAGAGGACATCGTGATAGAGCTCGTACTGCGTCGTATCCGACGATTCGATGCGGCGCAGGAATCGACGGTCGGGATCGGACAGCGTCTGGAGCAGTCCCGGAAGGTGCGTCACCAGATCGCCCGCCCAGACGCGCAGGTCGCTTTCGAAGCAGGCGATCTTCTTTCCTGACGGTGTCGCCAGGCGATCGAACAGGCGCGCGCAGAGCCGGCGCTCCGATGCGTTCAGAGACTCCATCACGCCGTCGACGTGATTCTTGACGATCGCCGCCGTCCCTCCGAGCGCATTCATTTGCGCCACGCTCATACCGGTGCGTTTCACGCGTGCGTCGTTCCAGAGCCGCGTCATGACGATCTGCAGATAAGGAGTGGCGATGCGGCGGACGACCGACTGGCTCCGCGTGGCGCTCTCGGTGATCTCGCCGCCACCCGGCCAGCGCCGCGCATCGAGCTCGCTGAGGATCATCTCGGTGAGCTGCGGCTCGATCGGCATCGGCTTCTCTCGACGGGCCTCCGCCCACTTCAGAAGGGGGAGCTCGATCGCGTTCTTCGCCGCCGCGCGATCGAGATGATCGATCCGGATGCAGTTCTGCAGGATCGAGGGGATCCGCTTCTGCAGGCGGCCGAGCGTGGCCAGTGAATCGTCGCGCATCGAAAAGACGACGTTCATGTCGACGCGCTGGTTGTTGATCGCCAGCGCCAGCTCCGCGTCGAACCGCGAGTTGGGATCGGGGTTGTAGAGGAAGTACTCCTCGAACTGATCGAAGATGAGGATGAGCGTCGCTTCGCTCTTCGGCCTCGCCGCCGCAGCGGCAATCATCCGCTGCTGCAGCGTTTGGCGGAAATTGACGTCGTGCCAGTCGCGGAAGATCACCGGGATGGCCGACGCCTCGCGCTCCAGGATCGGCATCACGCCCGCGAGCAGCACAGAGCTCTTGCCGACGCCGCTCGCGCCGAGGAACACCGTGATCGGCGCGGTGAGCGCGTTTGCGGCAAGGGCGGCCGATTCCTTCTCCCGGCCGACGAAGTAATCGCCGTCTTCCTCGCGGTAAGGCTGCAGACCGCGATACGGCTCGTTCACGGCCGCTTCGCCTCGACGCCCGCGACGAACGCGCTGACATCCATCTGATAGAGCCCGACCTGGCGGCGCCGCCACAACTCTTCTTCGACCTCCGTGACCTCCCACTGGATGGCCCACGACATCCGGTCGGACCCCGAGCCGGCCGACTTCAGGACGCGCGCCGGTTTCAGCGTCTCCAGCATCACGCGGAAGTTCCAGTCCCGCAGTCCGTATCCGAGGAAGAGGAAATGGCAGTTGCGGCAATGGGCCATGAAATGCGCCGGCACCGCGGACGACGCCATCATCAGCGAGAGGAACGCCACGTAGTCTTCCTCGGTGATGACGAAGTTGTCCTCCGGCGTCGCCCGGCTCTGATCGAACTCGGGGCGTGCGCTGCCGTGCATCTTGTAGATGATCGACACCTTCGCCTCTTTCGGGCTGAGGTTGAGCGTCGACGGAGAGTGGCTCGAGGGCTCCGTTTGTCCCGGTTCCCACCAGAGCACCTGGCCGGCGATGTCGAGCCGGTCGTTCGGATAGACCACGAGGTGAAACTCTTTCCCCGCCTCGCGGAACGCATCCTCGATGAGCGAGTCGTAGTTCGTGGTGATGATGAGCATCGGCGTCGGGACGGACGCGAGAAAACGGTGTACGGCGCCGAGGGCGAACTTGCGGCGGAAGACGGTGCTCAGGCTCTCGCGCAGCGGGGCGCGCCCCGACGTCACCTCGTAGTACGACGCGACCTTCGGCAGGTCATTGCTTTCGGACGTCAGCCCCGCCTGCTGGCCGAGCCAGTTGGTGAGCTGCGCGCCGGTCGGCGGCATCGTCGCCTGGTCGTTCCATTCGCTTTCCGGCGTGCCGGTCAGCGAGGCTCCGGCCCCGAGAAACGGAACGACATGTCCCGCCACGAGCTGGTCCCAGATCACCTTGTACGGCGGATCAGCCATCGATAAGGAGGGACGGCAGGAGCCGGTTTCCCTACCGGCGATTTACGTGACCAGCCGGATTTGCCGCCGCTCCTCGTCCTCGTCGCCGGCGTGAGCGGCCGCCCAACCGAAGCCGGCGACGCAGGCCAGTGTTGCCGGAATCGCCGGGATGGAGAGGTTGAACTCCACCAGTCCGTGCAGCGTGAGGGAGAGCAATGCGGCGAACGCGGCCAGGAGCATCGCGCTCTCCTCGCGGCGCTGCTCGCGATGCCAGCGGCGGATCAGGACGACCATCAGCGCGATGAACGCGATCGCGCCGAGCGCGAAGCCGATTGCTCCTCCGGTCACCAGCAGTTGCAGCGGATCGCTGTGCGCGAACTCGACGTAGAAGTTGAAGTCGCGCGGCTGCACGCGGCGGAACGCCTCCCGAAAGGTGCCGAGGCCGGAGCCGAAGACGGGGAAGTTGCGCCAGGCGTCGATCGAGAGACGCCAGAGCGAGAGGCGGAGATCGCTCGCCGGATCGCGAGGATCGGATCCGAGGAAGCGAATGATCGGCTGCTGACGGACGGTGAGAATCGTGAAGCCGATTGCCGCGGCCACGATCGCCGTTCCCGCTCCGGCGAAGCTCCAGCGCCGCTGATTGATTCGCGGATGTGCCGGCGCGACCGACAGCAGGACGAGCGTCACGAGCACCGCGACGAGAATCCCGGCGCGTGATTGCGTCAGGCCGAGCCCCGCGGCGATCGTTCCCCAGAGCACGACGCGCAGCGAGATGCGGATCAGCACGTTCTCGAAGCGGTGCGCCCGTTCCGTGACGCGGCGCGCGCCGTCGCGGTAGTGCAGCACTTCCCGCCAGAGCACGCCGAATGCGACGGCGAGCGCGATCTCGAGGTAGCCCGCGAAGTGGTTCGGATTCACGAACGAGCCGTGAAGGCGGTCGCCGTCGCGGAACGCCGCCGCGATCACGATCTGCAGCAGTGCGCTGCCGAGGAGCACCGCGACGAACAGCCGCCGCCGCGTGCGCGAGCGAAGCAGCAGGATCGCGGAGACGAAGAGCGCGACGTATGCGAGTGTGAGGAGGATCGTGTCCCACGTCTCGGTCGGCGCGATCGAGATCCGCGGCGTCGGACCCGGGCGGCCGAACGCTTTCAACGTCGTCGCCGCATCGCGATAGATCTTCCCGCTGAGCCCGACGCTCATCGGCGTTAGCTGGACGATTCCGAGGATCGCGATCCCGGTCAGCGCGGCGATCGACGTCCTCACACCGGTCAATCGCTGCAGCCGCGGACGCCCAAAAAAGGTGAGTGCGAATGTGCCAAATGCAAACAGCTCGAGGGCCAGCGTTCCCCCTCGTGTAATGGCGCCAAACGGGATCGGAGCGATGGCGACATACGCCAATAACATCGCCAGCGCGCACAGCTCGAGCGGCGAGTCCGCGCGTATCTTGTTGAGTAGACTGGCACTCCGCAACGGTGGTGTCGAATTGTGGTCGATTTGACTATCGTACTCCTTAGGCCTAGTGTTTCCTTTCTATGTCGCGGGGCGTGGCTCTCTCTCTCGCCTTCCTCGCCGGCGTGCAGTTGCAGTCGATGTCTGCTGCGCCGACGATCACCCACACGCCCTTGGCCTGCCTGTCGCCCGACACGAACGCCAAAATAACCGCGCACGTCGAAGGTCAGCCGTCATCCGTGCGCGTCTACTTCCACGCCATCGGCCAGACGAGCTGCGGCGAGTACTACGTCGAGATGCGCCGCAACGACAAGGATCCGACGCTCTACAGCGCGATCCTGCCGATCCCGACGCCGGAGGCCGACGTCGTGATGTACCAGATCCGGGCGAAGACGAACGGCGGCAACGAGACCGCGATCGCGCCGGTGGCTGCGACGGTGCGGAAGGAGTGCACCCTCCCCGCGCTCGCCGGCGCCGATCTCCAGGCCGCGCAGTCGATCGTCCTCGGATTGACGCAGCCGTCGCAGAAGCCGGTACCGTGCAGGTTCCGCTGCAACGGAGTCACGAACTACGTCACCGCGGCGGGCGAGATGAAGCCGAACGAGGAATGCCGGCTGCTGCTCGCGTCGCTCGTCGGCAAAGGCTCCGGGCAGCCGTGGTATCGGACACCTGCCGCGGAAGTCGCGGCGGGCGCGTTCGTCGGCGCGGGGGTTGGAGTGGTGCTCGACAACGGCAGAAATCATCGCCCGCCGTCGCCGGCACGTCCATAATTAACGACTGACGCTCATGGCCGGCTTACAACAGGGTGGAGGGGTGTCGTCGCTTTTTCGCGATGACGAACGAACGGTCGGTCCCGCCGAGGCGTGGGCGATCATCGTCAAAGGGCGGAAGCTGATCTTCTTCTCGCTCGTCGCAGGCCTCCTCACCGCGATCCTCATCTCGCTCTTCGCCGAACCGAAATACCGCGCCGCCGTCATCCTCAACGTCGAGCGCGACACCGGACGCTTCTTCGAGGTCGGCTCCGAATCGCAGTCGTACACCTTCTACGATCCGCAGTTCTTCGCCACGCAGACGCGCCTGATGCGCAGCCGCGAAGTGGCGGAGCGCGTGATCACGCGGCTGAACCTCCTCGGGCATCCCGAAGTCGCAGCACCGCGCAGCGGGTTCTTCCGGCTCTTCGGCGGCGCCGTCGGAACGACCACCGGCGACCTGGCCAAAGCGGCGGGACGCATTCAGCAATCGGAGACCGCGACGCCGGTTCCGGGCACGAACCTCGTCGAGCTCGCGTATGTCGGCCGCAATCCGAAGGTCGCCGCCGACGTCACGAACGCCCTCGCCGAGTCGTACATCGACTGGAGCCTCGAATCGAAGTTCCAGGTCGTCGGACAGGCGTCGAAGTTCCTCGGCACGCAGATCGAGCAGCTGAAATCCGACGTCGATCTGAAAGAGCAGGAGCTGCACAACTACGGCCTGTCGAAGGACATCATCTCGGTCGATCCGAAGACGAACGTTACGTTGCAGAAGCTCGAATCACTGAACCGCGACTACGCGAACGCCGTCTCCGATCGCGTCACGAAAGAGGCGCACTACTACGAGGTGCAGGGCGCTCCGAACGACGCACTGGCGCAGGACGCGAACGATGCGACCGCCCTCGGCCTCAAGTCGGAGCTGTCGAGAATGCAGCGCACGTACAACGAGAAGCTGCAGGTCTACAAACCGGAATGGCCGGCGATGCAGCAGCTCCGGATTCAGATCGAGGAGACGCAGCGAGTCGTCAACAAGGCGGTGCACGATGCCGCGGTGCGTGTCCGCGACGAAGCGCGCCGCGACTTCCTCACCGCGCAACGCCGCGAGCAGGCGCTGCAGAACGAGCTGACGACGCAGAAGCAGGAGGCGATGCAGCTCAACAGCAACGCCGTCGAGTTCAACAACCTGCGCAATGAAGTCGAGACGAAGCGCAATCTGCTCGACACGCTGCAGAAACGGCAGGCGGAGACCGAGGTCACGGCGCGGCTGCGCGGCCAGCGGGTGTCGAACATCCGCGTCGTCGATCGCGCGCTCGTCCCCGGCTCGCCGATCAGTCCTTCGTATCCGAAGAACGTCTGGGCCGGCCTGTTCTACGGTCTGATCATCGGCATCGGCCTGGCGATCTTCCGCGACTTCCTCGACCGCAGTTTGCGTACGGTCGAAGACGTCGAGCATCACCTCGGTCTTCCCGCGCTCGGCGTCATCCCGGCCGTCGGTACCGTCCTCGCAGCGCATCGCTGGTACGGCTACGGCGGGCGCTCGAAGAAGAAACAGAAGGATGCCGATCCCGATGAAGCGAAGATCGAGCTGCTGCCGCATACGCATCAGCGCTCGGCGGTCGCGGAGGCGTATCGCGCTGCGCGCGCGGCGCTGCTGCTGTCGCAGGCAGGCGGTGTCCGCTCGATCGTCATCACGTCGTGCCTGCCGGAAGAGGGAAAGACCTCGACGGCGCTCAACCTGGCGATCGTCCTCGCGCAGCTCGACAAGCGCGTGCTGTTGATCGACGCCGATCTGCACAAGCCGCGCGTGCACGACGCATTGCGCCTGACCAATCGTGCCGGACTCGTTTCGATCCTCGTCGAGAACGTCTCGCCGACACGCGTCATCCAGCCGACGCAGATCCCCGGCGTCTCGGTCGTGACCTCGGGACCTCCGTCACCCAATCCTTCCGGACTGCTGTCGTCCGAGTCGATGCGCACGCTGCTGCAGTTCGCGGAGATGAACTTCGACTACGTGCTGCTCGACAGTCCGCCGCTCGATTCGGTGGCCGATGCGATGCTCATCGGCGCGCAGACCGACGGCGTGGTGCTCTGCGTCGAAGGGGGCAGCACGCCGCGCGATCGCGTCCGCCGTATCTGCAACCGCCTCCGCGCCGGCAACGTCACGATCCTCGGCGTATTGATCAACAAGTTCCACGAGCAGGTGTTCGGCTACGGATCGGGCAAGGCGTACCGGTACTACCGGGCGGGTTACGGGTACGGCGAAGAAAAAAGCGCCTGATGATCGACATTCACTTCCACTGCCTCCCCGGGATCGACGACGGTCCCGCGACGTGGGATGACGCGGTCGCGCTCTGCCGCGCGGCGGCGGAGGAAGGAACCGAGACGATCGTCGCGACTCCGCACGTGATGCGCGACCCGTGGATCAACGAAGACCGCGCGGAACGCGATCGGTTGCTCGTGCGGCTCAACGCGCTCCTCGGTGGCGAGCCGGCGATCGTGCCGGGCTGCGAGTACTTCTTCGCCGCCGAGGTCCTCGAGCTGTGGGAGCGCGGCAGCGAAGGTCCGCTGGTCGGACTCAATCGCGGATCGGCGCTGCTGATCGAGTTTCCGGCGTACGCGGTGCCGACGAACGCCGAGTTCATCTTCCACGAGCTGTCGGTGATGAACGTGCAGGTCGTGATCGCGCATCCGGAGCGCAACGGCGAGCTGGCGCGCAATCCCGATCGACTTGCGTCGCTCGTCGCAAAAGGCGCGCTGACGCAGATCACCGCCGGTGCGCTCCTCGGCGAATTCGGCCGCGGACCGCTCGCCGCCGCCGAAGAGTTCCACACGCGCGGACTGGTGCACATCATCGCCTCCGACGCGCATTCGCTGAAGCGCCGTCCACCGCGAATGGGTGCCGCGCGGCGCTGGGTGGAAAAGCATTGGGGACGCGCCGCCGAGATCGCGATGTTCGAGACGAACGTCGAAGCGGTCACGCGCGTGGGAGTGGCGGCGCGATGAGGCGCATCCTCGCGGTCGTCGCAATCGCGCTGGCGATCGCGTCGATCGTGAGGTACAGCGACGACCGCCGCGCGCGCGCGTCGGCCGGGAAATTCGTGCACGACTTCGACGTCGCGGAACGGCGTCCCGAGATCGCGTCGACGCTGCCGCTCGTCCCAGCCGCCGATCTCGGAGCGAATGTCGTCGCCGACGTCGCGCTGAGCGACGCATTCGGCACGGTGCATCTCGCGGACGTCACGCCCGAGCTGCGCGAGAAGTGGCTGCGCGCGGTCGAGCGGCTCGGCAGCGAGCTCGATGCCGCGCGCGACATCACGCTCGACGCGCTCGCCGAACGTCCCGGCTGGCCGCGTCACTGGACGACGCTCGGCGAGCTCGTTTACGCATCGCAACGGCGCTCGTTCGGCGCGAATGACGCACGGCTCTGGCAGACGCCGCTGCGCATCGGCATCGAATCGTTCCCCGGCGACGACGGCGCGACGACGTTCGCCTCGACCGCCTACCTCGAGAGCTGGCCCGAGCTGACCGACGCGGCGCGCGCGCATGCGATGAAAGGCTTCCGCCGCGCGCTGCTCGATCCGGCGTTCGCCTCGCGCGGTTTCCCGCTGCTCATCGCGGCGATCGGCCCCGATGCAGCGATCGCCATACTGCCGCCGGTGGCCGACACGCTGCGCCCCGCCTTCGAATCGTTCGCGCGCGACGGCGAGGTCGCGAATGCGGCGGCGATTTATCGGCGGTGGGAAGAGGCGGAGTGGGCGTCGCGCATCAGCGATCTGCGTGAGCTCGAGGAGCGCGCGCGCCTGAACGACGTCGAGAAACAGCGCGACGTCGCACAGTCGTGGCTCGCGCGTCATCGACCGACCGATTTCGACTCGCCGGCGGGACGCGAGCAGGTGCTCCGCGTGCTGCAGCTCGCGGTCAACGATCGCGTCGGCACGTGGCAGGGCGACGTGCGCGGTCCGGCGATCCGCTTCCTGCTCAATCGTCGAGTGATGTCCGGCACTCCGGGACGGCGCGGCATCGAGACCGCGCCCGGCGGAGCGACGATCGCGACGGTCGTCGCATCGATGACCGGCGTTCCCGATCCGATCCGCGCCCGCGCTCGGCTCCTCGGCGGCGACATCGAAGGTGCGCGCGCGATCTTCGACCGCTCCGACAGCGCCGGCTCGTTCGAATGGACGCCATTCCTCCTCGATCTCGCCGAGTACCGTTTGTCGCAGGGCGCCGCCGACGGCGTGCGCAACGCACTCGATGGCCTTTCTCCCGCGACGCACGACGAATGCGACGTGCTCGCCGTGCGACGCAAGCTCGCGCAACTCGAGGGAGCAACGCCGACTGCTTCGCCCAATCCGCAAACGTTGCCCGCGACAGCCTGGAGCGCGACCGGCGCGCTGTCGCTTTGCATCGAAGAAGGCGCGTCGCGCGAGCTGATCACGACCGTCGACGCGCAACAGCCGGCGCTCGTGTCGTGGGGCTGGAACGACGGACGGCACGGCGTGCTCTATCTGCAACCGGGCCGCACCGGCGTGCGCGTGTCGACGAACGGACGCGCTGGCCGCCAGACGTTTTTCATCCGCACGCTCGCCGGCGGACCGGTCACCCTCGGCGCAACGACGCTGTAGACTAGCTCTACCGTTCCCATGTCACGACGAGTTGTGCGCTCGGTCCTTCTCGCGACCCTGCTCATGTCGCGCATTGCCGCCGCGGGTGAGCTCGAGGACCTTCTGCGCGTGCTCGCCGAGGAGACCGACCTCGCCACGCGGACGAAGATGAACCGCGACTACGTGCCGGGCATGATCACGGTGCTCGAAGGCGACACGCTCGAAGCGCTCGGCTGCCGCAACGTGCTCGACGCGCTCTCGCTCGTCCCCGGCATGCAGATCTTTCGCGAGCTTTCCGGCGCGCCGAATCTCAGCATCCGCGGAATCGCGTTCCCGTTCAACGCAGGCAACACGAAAGTGCTGATCAACTCCGTCGCCATCAGCCGTGAAGACGCGGGCATCAACTCCGCCGCGCTGCTGACGCCCATCGAGCAGGGTCGATCGCATCGAGATCGTGCGCGGCCCGAGCTCGAGCCTCCACGGCGCGTTCGCCTTCGCCGGTCTGATCAACGTCGTGACGCGCGACCGCGGCGGCAGAGTGTTCGCCACCGCCACGAACGGCGGCGGCGTGGCGGGCGGCTACTACGCATCCGACGTCGGCAACTGGCAGCTCGCGCTGAGCGGCGCGCCGTACGTTGGTGAAAAAGGCGAAGGCCCGGTCGGACTCGATCCGCATGCGCATGGCTCGACGTCGGTGTTGCGCCTTTCGCACGAAGGCTTCTCGCTCACCACGCAACATCTCAGACGAAATCAGGAGATCACCGGCGAGCAGGCATTCGAGCGTTCGACCGGCATCGAAGCGCGGCAGCGTTTCGCGATCTCGCCGACAGTCAGCGGCGAAGCGCGCGTCGATCTGCTCGATGACGAGTTCCGATCGGCATCCGTTGGTCAGCGTTTCAAAGGGAGCGTGCTCGAAGCGGCGGCGACGCTGCAGTGGAAGGCGTCGCGGCGGCACAACGTCCTCGCCGATCTGTCGTTCGCGCGCTCGCACATCGACCGCGCGCAACTCGCACTCGTGCCCCTGCTGCGGACCGATATCCGCGACGTCAACCGCGACTTCTCCGCGCTCACGCTGCAGGATCAGATCGAGGTCGGCAGTCGCCTCACGCTGACTCTCGGACTGCGCGGCGATCATTACGAGGATGTCGGCGACCGCATCACGCCGCGCGCGGGCGTCGTCTTCCGCGCGAGCGACAACCACATCTTCAAGGCGCAGTACGCCGAAGGATTCCGGCCGCCGACGTTCTGGGAGCTCTATGCGCCGGGCCACCTCGACACGAGCCTCGGATTCGAATCGATGCGTACGACGGAGCTCGGCTACGTCTATCGCCGCACCGATCTCGTCGCGCGGCTCACACTCTTCCGCTCGCGGATCGACGACATGCTCTTCCTCGTCCTCCCGCCGCCCACCCTCCCGACGTACTTCGCGAACAACACCAGCGCGCGGATGAACGGAGCGGAGGGCGAAGTCGAGTGGCAGCAGAGCGAACGCCTGCGGATCATCGCGAACGCGTCGCATGTGAGCACCGAGGACGGCCGCATCACCAGCAGTCCGAGCGGCGACAGCGCCACCGCGGCCGACTGGCTCGCGAATCTCGCCGCGATCTTCCGCCCGTCGCCGCGTACGATCGTCGGCGCGCGACTGCTGCACGTCGGCACACGGCACACCATCACCGGCACGACCGACGGCTACGACTCGCTCGACGTCACCACGTCATTCGCCGTCACACCGGACTGGACGTTGTGCGCGGGAGTGCACAACCTGCTCGACGATGACGTCACGTACCTGCTGGCGTATCCGAACGCGACAGCGGTCGTGACCTTCGCATCCCGTACGGGTTTTGTGACGATTTCGCGCAGGTTCTGACGCTTAGAATCGCGTCGATGCACGCGTTTGTCATGATGTTGCTCCTCGCCGCGGACCTGGCCGAGGTGCGCACGGCGGGCGATGTGCTGCACGCGTTCCGCAAGCCGTCGCAGGTGCGCGTCGTGAGCGTCTGGGCGACGTGGTGCGCGCCATGCGTCGCGGAGATCGCTGACGTGCAGGCCATCGCCGATCAGTTTCGCGACAAACGGGTCGAGGTCATCGGCGTGTCGCTCGACGACATGATCCCGGGCGAACGCGCGGCGACGAAGACGAAGGTCGCGCAGTTCCTCACGCAGAAGAAGGTCCGATTCCGCAACGTCTACTACACCGGCGCGGCGAACGAGCTGGCGGACGATTTCCGCTTCGACGGCTCGATCCCCATCACGCTGGTCTTCGATGAAAACGGCCACGAGCTGTTGCGCAACGAAGGTGTGCTCGACAGGAAGTGGTTCACCACGCAGCTCGAAACCTTGATCGCCAAACGGAGGACTACGAAATGAAACGGATCGCGCTCGCCGCACTACTTCTGCTCATCGCAACCGCCGGCTTCGCCGCGGAGATCGAAGTCGGCGCGAAGGCGCCGGGATTCACGCTAACGAACGCCACCGACGGCAAGACCGTCAGCTTCAAGCCGGGCGACGGCAAGCTGGCGGTCGTCGTCTTCACCTGCAACCAGTGCCCGTACGCAAAGGCCTTCGAGCAGCGCATCATCGACTTGGGCCGCCAATACGCGAATCGCGGCGTCGTTTTCTACGCGATCGATCCGAATGATGACGCGCAGTATCCGGTCGAATCGGCCGCTGAGATGAAGAGCCGCGCGACGTCGCGGAGTTATCCGTTCCCCTATCTCAAGGACGGCGACAGCGCGATCGCCCGCGCGTACGGCGCGCGAGTCACGCCGCACATCTTCGTCGTCGACGGCAGCGGCACCGTGCGCTATCGCGGCTACGTCGATGATTCCGCGAAGACCGAGGAGCGGAAGCACGAAGGCCTGCGCACCGCGCTCGATTCACTACTGCAAGGAAGAGACGTGGCGACGACCGCGACGAAGGCGTTCGGGTGCACGATCAAGTTCAAGTCATGAGGGTGGCGGGCGCGCTTGCGCTAAGCTCGTACCGGCGGTGTGACGATGAAGCCGCGGCGGGTCTGGAAGGGACTGCCTCCTCATTTCGCGATCGAAGATGACGCGTCGATCGCGCTGTCGGGACTCGATGCGGCGAATCTCGTCGTCTTCGCCGGTGCCGGCATTTCCGCACAAGCCCCGGCGAGCCTGCCCACGGCGATACGATTCCTGCAGGCGTTCTACGACGTTTGCCTTCCTCGCTCGTGCGACCGCACGCGACTTTTTCCCGATCCATCGCCTTACGCGGCGATGCGCCCGCAGTCGGGAGCTCTTCGCTTCGAAGCTGCGATGGGCGTGGTGCAGCATCGTTTCGATCGCGAGCTCGATCTGCTCGACGTGTTCGCCGCTTCGCGCGCAAACCAGAACCATCGCTGTCTCGATGAGCTCTCCCGCCGAGGTGCGCTCATCATCACGACGAATTTCGACACGCTCATCGAGGACTCGAATGATCGCTCGCGGTACACCGTGCGCGCGGCCGATCGCGACTTCGAAGACGTTCCCGCCGAGGTGCGCGGCCGTGAAGTGTGGCATCTGCACGGCGTCGTGAGCGACCGGGACACGATCGTCGCCTCGGTCCGTGACTGCTGGAAATCGCGCGACCTCTTTCGCCTCGACCGCGCGAAAGGAGAGGCCCTCGCCCGCGTGCTGGCGAAGCGCGACCTCCTCGTCGTCGGCTACTCCGGGTCGGACGACTTCGACATCGCGCCGGCGCTCGAGTCGGCGCCGTCGGAGCGGCGTGTCGTGTGGGTTCACCACACTCCCGGCGAGCACGACGTCGTGCTGCCCGACGGCATCACGCCGCTCGTGCGTGAATACCTGGCCGACGGCACGACGTGGTACCGCGCCGCCGCCGCGAACACTCTCGCGACGATGATCGGGGACGACATGCGCCGCGCGGATCGCGTGGTCTTGTTGCGGCATGAAACCGGCCGCGTACTCGTGCGCCTGGCAGGTCTCGAGGATTCGCCATCCCCGAGGAGTCATGGTCTCGATCTCCAACAGTACTTCGCAGGCTGGCGCGAGCGTCATCGGTCCGATGAAGCGTCGCGTTATCTTCTGGCCGTGCTGCTTTGCAATGCGGCCGGGGACGAGCGGGAGGTGGAGCGGCTGCTGGGAGAGTTTCACGAGAGCGTCCTGCCTCGGCTGAAACCGCCCGATATCGAGAGCGAGGCGGCTGCGGTATTCGATCTCATCCTGATGAGCGCCGTGAAAATTCGTCTCAGCCCGATCACGATCACGAAGATCGCCGGAATCGAACAACTGCTGAAAGAGCAGCCGGCTCTCGCCGCTGCCTTCCAAACAGCAGATGCAAGACGTTACGCGGACGCGGGTCGAATCGACGAAGCGACGGCGGCGGCCACTGAGTCGCTGCGCATCCGCCGCGCCAATCAGCTCAACGATGGAATCGAAGTAGCCGAGTACGATCTCGCCCTCGCGCTCTTCCATCGCGATTACCCGAGCGACACGCTGCAGGAAGCGGCGGACATGGCGGAAGCGAGCCGGCGATCAGCGGTGGCCGCGACGAATCCGGAAGGCGTGGCCCGAGCCGCGCTTCTCCTGGCCAGAATCCATGAGCGGGTGGAGGACACCCTCAATGCGCTGGAGTGGTATTTGACCGCCTGCGACGCTGCCTTCCATTCCGGACTCGATTCGCTGCACGCCGAGTCGCATGGAGAGATGGGCATCTTCCTCTGGATCAACGGTGAGTCCCTCGACGACTGGGTCGCGTCCGCCGAATACCTCGGCGAGGCCTTTCGCATTCACGATCGTCTTCAGGAATGGCCCAGCCTCAAGATCGTCTCCAGCCATCTCGCGCTCTGTCACGAGGCACTCGGACATCTCGATCAAAGTCTGCTCGCCGACTGCGTCGCCTTCAATTGCGCGAGCGGATTGGGCGAACGCGATACCGCATCGATCGCGCTCCGACGCATCAAAGCAAGAGCGCCGGAAGTTCTCGGCAAGCGCGTCCGAAAGCAAGCCACCGACGAGGAGCTCGTCACGCACATCCACAAGATGTTGATCGAGGATGGGGTGGGAATTTGAGGAGGTTGGCGCTGGCGGAGGAGGTGGGATTCGAACCCACGGTACCGTTTCCGGTACGGCGGTTTTCAAGACCGCTGCCTTAAACCACTCGACCACTCCTCCGGGAGTGTGGACAACAGGGGGCAGGATACCGCGCCGCAAACGACAACGTCAGGCGCGTTGCGCCGATCGAAGCCGCGAACGGTGCATTTGCGCAGACATATTCCGTAAGGCGGAGCAACGAACGCCGGCGGCCGGGCCGCCTAGGGCAAAAGATTCACGTCGAGCGTGATCTTCAGCTTCAGCCGGCGGTGATGGCGCAGCTCGTCGACGGAGAGGTTCAGCGGGATGCTGACCTCCTTGACCAGGCCGTCGCTCGAGCGGCGCTCGGGGGCGGGTGGGGCGGCGACGGCGGACGGCGCGTTGTCGAGCGCCGGCAGTGAGTCGAGGATGCCGGGCGGGAGGGGGATCTCGATCGACGTCATCGGCACATCCGTCACCTGCATCGACGCCGGGCCGGGCGTGCTGAAGTAGTCGGTCACGTCCTCGAACGGACTGCTCTGCGTTGCGCTTGCGGTCGTCGAGCTCGCGGAGCCGACGAGCTCTGTTTCCACCAGCGGGATCGACTCGTCGTCGGACGAATCGTCGACGAAGAACGACGGCGTGGTCGATGGCGCGGCGGCGGCGGCAGCGGCGCGTGGTGGGGGGGCCGCGGGCGCAGGAGCCGGAGCAGCGGCGGCCGGCGGTTCCTCTTCGTCCCACAGCGAGTCGCTGGCGGGACGTTCGGACGAAATCGGATTGAGGATCTGGATCTCGCGATCGATCGGCTCGGAGCCTTCGAGTCCGTACTTCTTCACCAGGTGCGTGAGGACGAGCTGCGTGATCCCCTTCAGCGCCTCTTCGACGCCGATGCCGGTCGTCGCCACCGACTCGAAGTACGGGACGTGCTGCTTGTTGATCGCGTCATCCATCTCCTTCACCGGCATGGCGTTCGGGAGATCGCGTTTGTTGTACTGGAGGACGAGCGGGATCTCGCGGATGCGGACGCCCTGGCGCTTGAGGTTGTCCTCGAGGTTCTGCAGCGACTCCTGGTTCGCGTCGAGCGCGAAGTCCTGGGAGTCGGCGACGAAGACGATGCCGTCGGAGCCCTTCAGCACGAGCTGGCGCGTGGAGTTGTAGTAGACCTGCCCCGGCACGGTGTAGAGCTGGAGCTTGGTGCGCATGCCGCGGATCTTGCCGAGGTCGAGGGGGAGGAAGTCGAAGAACAGGGTGCGGTCGGTCTTCGTCGCCAGCGAGAGCATCTTGCTCTTGTTGTTCGACGGCAACGAGTCGTAGATGAACTGCAGATTCGTCGTCTTGCCGCAGAGACCGGGACCGTAATAAACGATCTTGGCGGTGATCTCTTTCGTCGCGTAGTTGAAGAGGACCATGGTGGGTGCACCCGAGTCTGTTGAGGGTAATCTGCGGTTTGGACGGTGTCAAACCAACGCGGTGCTATGATCGCTTTTCGGTTCTTTCACAAGTCAACCCGAATGGTGTAGGGAAGCCGGTGTGATGCCGGCGCGGCCCCCGCCACTGTAACCGGATACGACTCGGCGCTACGGCGATGCGCCCCCACTGCGGCAACGCGGGAAGGGAGCCCGAGAAGGATGACCCGGAAGCCAGGAGACCGACCACTTCGGGCGCTTCAAATCCCATGAACCGCTTCGGAGGGAAGTGTCATGAAGTCGATCCTCGCTTTTTTCCTCGTTTTCACACCATTTTCAACATTCGCTCAGACCTCGCAGTCCGTCTCGGATGAGATCGTCGTCACCGCCTCCGCCATCCCGGAGACGGTCGAGTCGACCCCCGCGACGGTTACGGTCATCACGCAGAAGGAGATCGAGCAGCATGCCGCGCGCGATCTCGCCGACGTGTTGCGTGAAGTGCCGGGGCTGACCATCAGCCGCACTGGCTCGCCCGGCAAGGCGACGTCGCTCTTCACGCGCGGCGCGAACTCGACCCACACGCTCGTTCTCTGGAACGGCATCGAGATCAACAACCCGTATTTCGCGGGCTATGACTGGGGACGTTTCTCCACTGCCGGCGTGCAGCAGGTGGAAGTCGTGCGCGGACCGTATTCGGCGCTCTACGGATCGGACGCCGTCGCCGGTGTGATCAACGTATTGACCAATCCGGTCAAGAGCGGCGTGCGGGGCGATTTCGAGCTCGGCGGCCACGGACTGCGCAACGCGATGGCGGGCGCCGATTACGTGACGCAGTCGACGCTGTTCAGCGCGTCGTACGAGCATCGCAACGACGACGGCTTCGACCCGAACGACGACTTCGCGCAGAACACCGCGAACCTCTTCTGGAAGTGGACCGCGTCGAATCACTTCTCCATCGGCGTCGCCGGACGCCGCACGTCGTACGACCTCGGCATCCCGACCAACCTGAACTTCGACGGCACGGAGCTCGTCCCGTCGCCGAAACGGCGGCAGGAAGGGACCGAGCGTCAGATCGCGGTCCCGATCGCGCAGAGCATCGGCCGCTTCTCGTACGAGATCGCGCTGTCGGAGAGCCGCCGCAACGACGACTTCACGGATCCGGACGATCCGTACGGCTACGTCAACGGCACGACCGACTCGGTCACGCGCCGCGCGCGCCTCACGACGCGCACGTCGACCGCGATCGGCACCATCGTCGCCGGAGGCGAGTACGAGCGCGCGACGGTGAACGACATCACCACGTTCGGTCCGAACCTCGATCATGACCGCCGCCACGACAAGTCGTTCTTCATCGAGGACCGCATCGAGCACAAGCTCGGTGACGACTCGCGTCTCGAAGTCAGCCTCGGCGCGCGTCGCGACGACTTCGATGAATTCGGCAGCGAGACCTCGCCGCGCGTCGCATTCGCCTGGATCATCGGCAGCAACAAGGTGCACGCGGCCTATGGCCAGTCGTTCCGCGCGCCATCGATCGGCGAGCTCTTCTTCCCCTTCTCCGGCAACGCGTCGCTGCAGCCGGAGCATGGCAAGAGCACGGAGATCGGCTACGACCACGCGCTCGGCGATAAGGGACTGTTCTCCATCACGCTCTTCCACGCGCGCTATCGCGACCTGATCGTCTTCGACAACGTCACGTACACGTTTGCCAACATCGGACGCGCGCGAACGCAGGGCGCGGAGATCTCGCTGACGCGCAACGTGGGACAGAGCTACTACTCGAGCATGAACTACACGTATCTCGACACGAAGCAGGACGACACCGGCGAGGAGCTGCTGCGGCGGCCGAAGCATTCGGGCTCGATCTTCATCGGACGCCGCGCCGGCAAGACCGACACGAACATCGCGCTAGTGCACACCGGCTCGCGACTCGACGTCCTGCCGGTCGCGCCGTTCACGCATGTGAGTGACAAGGCTCACACGACCGTCGACGTGAACGTGCAGATGCACGGCGACCGCTACACGCCGTACATCAAACTGGAGAACGCGACGAACGAGCGGTACGAGGAAGTGCGGGGGTATCGGTCGCCGGGACGGCGGTTCATTTTCGGGCTGAGAGTCGGCGTGTAAATTACTTCGCCAGTCGCTCCAGGATGCGCCAGACGTCGGCGTGCGATTCGAAGAAATGCGAGGCGTCCTCGCCGATCGAATGCAATCCTGCGGCGATGAGGTGCTTCTGAAAATCGGTCAGCCTGGCGTCGGCGATTTTCAACGGATTGAACGCCGGTGGTTTGCGCGGCGTCAGCGCCGGCAGATCGGTGCGCGGACTGGTGCAGGTGAGCAGTGAGCCGAGGTTGTTCGCCACCTGGTCGCGCGCGAGGAGATGCGTGCCGCTCGGGAGGAACGCGGCGCAGATGGTGTTGATGATCGAGGTGTGATCGAAGACGGTGTTGCTGACCGTTCCCTTCGGGATCCAGGGTGACATCACCACCGCGGGCACGCGCACGCCATAGCGGTCGAACGTGAATCCGCTGTAGCCGGGCTGCCCTTTTGCGATCACGACTTCATCGGGACGCACCGCTGTCAATGGCTGCGGCGCGTAGTGATCGTACGTGCCGCCATGCTCGTCGAACGTGACGATGAAGAGCGTCTCGTTCCAGAGATCGGTTGCCGCGAGCGCATTGAAGACGTCGGCGATCAACTCTTCGCCGTACAGCACGTTCGACGCGCCGTCGAGCGTGTCGACGGTCTGCGGATGCTCGTCGTTCTCGGGTCCGATGAACGGCAGGCTGAAGAAATTCGGCTCGATGAAGGTGTACGACGGGAACGGATACTTCTCCGGATCGCTCTGATAGTTCTTCAGATCCGTGTAGAAGTCCGACATCGGATAGAAGCGGCGCTGCGACGAATCGGCGCCGTACGGCTTCATCTGCAACTGGCACGTGTAGGCGTTGCAGAGAATCGAGAGGCTGCCGTAGTAGACGCGCCACGAACCGGGGCTGTTCGCTTCCATCAGATTGAAGATCGTCGGCGTGTCGTTCTTCCAGATGTCCCAGACGTGCTCGCCGATCTGGTTGTCGACGTAGCCGGACGCCGTGCCGGCGTGTACGAACGAGCGGTTCGTGAACGTCTGCGACGGCACGGACGCGTACCAGTGATCGCAGACCGAATACCAGTACGCGAGCTCGGAGATCACCGGCACGTCGGAGGGCTGGAAGCAATTCATGATGTTCGGCGTCTGCGTCGGGTTCACGACTTTCGCGGCGGTCGCGTAGTCCGCGAGGAACCCGAGCATCGCCGGCTCCGAAGCGGGCGGATTGCCGAACATCTGATCGGTGACGTGCTGATAGATCTCGTTCGGATCGGGATTCGGCTGCGTCATGTCGGTGCCGTGACGCGGCTGAATGGCGTAGGTCTTACCGTCGTACTTCCAGACGTTCGCCGGCGGCAGCGGATCGAGACCCTCGAACGACTGATTCCGTGGCGGCGGATTCTTCGAGTCGTACAGCCATCCCAGCACGTTGTCGAATGACCGGTTCTCGAACATCAGAACGACGATGTGCTTGATGTTTTCTAAGGCGTTTGCCATGCGGACAGTGTAGTGATGTCCGCAACCGCTCGCGTCACCTGCCGCTCGCGCTTTTCGATCTTCTTTGCGCGTCCGATCACGTCTTCGATCAGCGCCCACGTCACGTTCGAAGGTTGGTAGCGGTCGGGCGACGACTCGGCGACGTGGCGTCCGAGCGCGCCGAGGGCCGTGTGATACGGCAGTGGTCTGGCATCGCCGTGGCGCGTGAGCTCGTCGATGTAGCGCGCGGTGAGCAGTCCGACCGCGGCCGACTCGACGTAGCCCTCGACGCCGGTGATCTGTCCGGCGAAGAAGATGCGGTCGTCCTTCTTCGTCTGAAACGTGTTGCGCAGATGGCGCGGCCCGTTGATGAACGTGTTGCGGTGCATCGATCCGAAGCGGGCGAATTGCGCGTTCTCCAGGCCGGGGATCATGCGGATCACCTGCTGCTGCGCGCCGACTTTCATCTTCGTCTGGAAGCCGACGAGGTTGAAGTACTCGTCGGAGAGATCTTCCTTGCGCAACTGCACGACTGCATGCGGACGCTCGCCGGTGACCGGATGCTCGAGGCCGACCGGTTTCATCGGACCGAAGCGCAGCGTTTCGATGCCGCGGCTGGCGATCTCCTCGACCGGCAGGCAGCCTTCGAAGTGGACGGCGTGCTCGAAATCGTGCAGCGGATAGAGCTCGGCGGCGAGCAGCGCGGCGACGAACGCCTCGTACTCCGCCTGCGTCATCGGCGCGTTGAGGTAGTCGGTGCCGGAGCCTTTGCCGTAGCGCGACTTCCAGTAGAGCTTCGAGTAGTCGAGCGAATCGGCGGCCACGATCGGCGCGATGGCGTCGTAGAAGTAGAGGCCGTCGCGCCCCAGAAATTCGTCGATGGCGTGGAAGAGCGGCTGCGAGGTCAGCGGGCCGGTGGCGACGACGAGGAAGTCGTGGTCGCCGCGGTCGAGCGACTCGACCTCTTCGCGATGCAGCGTGATGTTCCCCTCGTTCGCTATCGCACCGGTCACCGCCTCGGCGAAACGCTCGCGGTCGACGGCGAACGCATCGCCCGCCGGCACGCGCGCTTCTTCGCCGCAGCGCATCACCAGCGACTGCATCAGCGTCATCTCGTGCTTCAGCAGGCCGACGGCGTTCGTGACGTTCGACGAGCGGAAGGAGTTGGAGCAGACCAGCTCCGCGAGGTTGCCGCCCTGGTGTGCGGCCGTCGATTTCACCGGGCGCATCTCGAACAGGTCGACGCTGTGGCCGCGGCGCGCGAGCGAGAACGCGCATTCCGAGCCGGCCAGACCGGCGCCGATGATCTTGATAGCCTTCGATGTCATCCTGAAGCGCGTAGACGCTGAAGGATCCGTTGCAACAGATCCTTCGCCGTCTTCGCGGCTCAGGATGACACCGTCTGCGCGGTGTCAGTTCGACGGTTCGTTCGTGTCGAACGAATGCTGCTCGTTACGGATCTCGCCGAACTTCTGCTCGAAGATCGAGATGTTCGCCGCCAGCGCCTCGAGGAGCTGCTTGGCGTGCAGAGGAGTCATGACTACGCGGCTGTAGACCTTCACGTCAGCCTGTCCCGGCATGATGCGTCCGAGGTCGATCACGAATTCGCTCGGCGAATGGATGATGTGCGCGAAGTTGACGTAGTGACCCTGCGCGGTCTGCTCGTCGATGGAGATGCGGAGTGTCTGTTGCGGCTGCTGTTCCATTGCGCTACCAGACACGACGCTCCAAGTGCCTATTCCCCTTAATGAATCGTGTAGAGGCAGGCGTCGATTGCCTTGGTCGTGGTGGAGATCACCGCGGCGCGCATGCGCAGCTCGCCCTTCATCTGAGCGATCGATTCGAGACGTCTGTCTGCATCCGACGCCAGCTGGTCCGCCTTGTCGCTGTGTCCGCGCATCTCGTTGTCGATCGCCTCGATGGTCATGTCCACGCTCACGTCCATCGATTCGCCCGCCGTCCGTTCGATCGCTTCGACCGGCGCGCCGCCGTGGTAGTAGCGCGTCGCTTCCATCATGACGTTGACCAGGTGGTCGTACGCGTTACGCGACGGCTGGTCGGCGAACACCTTGTCGAGCGCGCGATTTCGTCCGATCGCGCCGATCGCCGACTCGATGGCCATGAGGTCTTCGCCGTTGCGCACGCGCGTCGGGATCGCCGCCCGAACTTCGTTGAGCCGCGCGCGGATGTAGGCGCGGCCGAGCGGGAGGCGCGCGTCGTCGGTCAGCCGTTTCTCCAGCTCGTCCGCGCTGCCGCTCAGGTCTTCGTTCCGAAAGCTGCGATTGATCACCGGCGGCTGCGTGCCTGTCATCGCCATTCGCTCGGCGCGCGTCGTCGGCAGATTCGATGCGGGAGCTTCGTCGGCACCGCCTTTGATGGCGCGCAGACCCATCGTGCCGACGGCGATGATGAAGATGATGAGCGGCGCAAGCGGTGCATAGCGCCACATCGAATCGGACAGCGCATTGCGATGTCCCTTGCGGCTCAGCTCATCGATCAGGCGGCTGTTCTCGCGCTGCGGCTGCACCGAATGCGCGGCGCGCGCGAACATCGACGCGAATTCGAAGTTGCGGTTCTCGTACTCCAGGTGCGCCAGTGCGCGCAGCATCTGCGCGTTCGTCACCGCGTTCTGCTCGCCGCCGCCGAGGTTCGCGCGCACCGCGGCGATGGTGAGGGCCGGTCCGCGCAGCGACCACCAGCCGCCGAGCAGCGTGATCGCGGCCGCCTTCGCCGATTCGATGGCGCGGCATCGCGCGCACCAGATGCCGGCGCTCGCGCTCTGATTGGCGGTGACGAACACGGAGACGACGGCGGGATGCGACGAGCAGCGGAGCGACGCGTCGTACACGCCGCAGCTTTGACAGGAGACTGTCGAGAGGTCGTCGATGTTCATGGGAGGCGGCAATTATGCCAGCGACCCGTTGTAATCGACGAGCGCTCCGGCGGCCGCGCCGAGGGCGTCGCAGTCGCCGTTCGCGAGAAACGCGGAGGCGACGTCGTGCACGGTTCTCAGTGCCGCGCGCGCCAGCCACGCGGCCGCGCTGAGGCGGCGAACGCCCAGCCGCTGCAGCTCCGCGGCGGGCGGCACGCCGGGACGGGCCATGATGTTGAGCGGCAGCGCGATCTCTTTCACCAGCGTCGCGATCTGGGCGGCGTCGGCGACGCCCGGCACGAAGATGCCGTCGGCGCCCGCGTCGGCGTAGCGCCGCGCGCGATCGATCGATTCGGTCAGCGCGTTCTCGTGCTTCTTCAGGTACATATCGGCGCGGGCGTTGATGAAGATCGGGCCGGCACCGCGCGCCGCTTCGATCTTCGCGCAGAGAAGGTCGGGCGATTCGCCGCGGTCTTCGATGTTGATGCCGGCGACGCCGATGTCGAGCAGCGCGCGCACCGTCTCGCCGACCGTGTGCGGATCATCGCTGTAGCCCGATTCGATGTCCGCCGTCACCGGCACCTTCACCACACGCACGATGTCGCGTAACGTGGCCAGGAGTAGCGGCCCCGGCAGCGCATTGCCGTCGGCGTAGCCGTGCGACCAAGCGACCGCCGCGCTGCTCGTCGCAATCGCTTTTGCGCCCGCGTTGGCGACGACGCGCGCGGTGATCGCGTCCCAGGCATTCGGCAGGATGAGGATGTCGGGGCCGGCGTGGAGGTCTTTGAAGGTCATCGCTTCACCCGCATGATGATCGACTCGTGCAGTTGATCGAGCTTGTTGTCGTCGAACTTGTTCCCCTGGCTCGCGGCGACGAAGACGTAATCGTCGCCGGCCACGACGCCGATCGTCGGCTCGTCCATCAGCGGGTGGTTCATCTCCACGATCTCCCAGCGGTCGGCGCGCAGGCCGCCGGGCGTGAGATGGAGGCGGACGACGCGGTTCGGCTCGACGCCGTTCTGCACGCCGTACAACCAGCCGTTCGAGTACGCCAGGCCGTCGATGCCGTATGCGGGGAAATCGGCGGGAAGGGCGAGGCGGGTGACGTCGCGTGTGTCGCGATCGACGACGGCAACGCCGCCGCCGTAATCCGCGACGTAGAGCAGGCGGCCGTGAATCGTCTGGCCTTGCGATGAACGGATCGCGCCGCGCGGGACGAAAAGCTGCAGCTCGTTCGCATCGGGCGGCAGCGTCAGCACGGCGCCTTGCGAGTCGGAGACGAAGAGCGTGCCGTCGCCCGCGAGAGTGAGGTCGTCGAGCGCGTTCGCGCCGGCGGGTGGCGTGAGCCGTTTCACCACGCGGCCGCTGTCGAGGTCGAAGGCCCAGACGGCGGTCTCCTGCTCCTGCGCCTTGTCGACCTTGCCGCCGCGGATGATCGCCCTGCTGCTGGCCCAGAGGAGGCGCCGCTTCGCGTCGACGGCGAGCCCGTTCGCGCCCCAGAAGCCGTCTGTCGGTTTGACGAAGTCGGAGACGCGGCCGCGCGCGTCGATGCGGACGATCTTCCGCGGCTTGTTCGCGCTGACGAAGAAGCTCTTCGTTTTCGGGTCATACGCGATCGCCTCGGTCAGCAGATCTTTGGGCAGCCGGAACTTGATCGAGGCATGTGAGATGTGCCGGTGACGCAAGGCGTCGACGTCGCGCTCCAGCGCGCGAAAGTCGTCGCGGGAGCGGAGGGCGTCGAAGTCGTGATCGGACAGATCGTCCGCCACGCTCATCGCCGCGATGCGCCGCAGCTCCGCCATCGCGTCGTCACCGCGACCGTTCAGCGCCAGCGCGGCGGCGTAGTTGTGCGCCACGGCCGGATGGCGCGGAAGGAGATGGACGAGCGCTTCCATCGAACCGAGGAAACCGGCGAAATCCTTCTTGTCGTAGGCGGCCCTCGCCGCCTGAAACAACTGCGACGGCGTCTGGGCGGCGGCGGAGAAGGCGAGAAAAAGGAGGGTGAAGAAAGCTTTTCGCATCACAGATCTCGAAGGCCGCCCCGCCTCACATCATGATAGAATTCATTAAACAATCACTCAGATTCAATAATTCGGTTTTGGCGCGACGGCTGCCTGCTACGCCACAGCCGATGACGACCATCGGTCGCAGACGACGAGGAGTCTAAATGCGTAACGCCGGACTCGTGTTGATTGTCCTCCTGCTGACAGCGGCGGGCCCCGCGATGGGGCAAAAGGTTCCCGATCCGCCACCGAGCAAGAACCCGCACGCCTGGGCTGACGCCGACAGGCAGTACCCCTCCGCGAAGGTCTGCGGCGAGTGCCACCCCAACCAGTACAAGCAGTGGAGCATCTCGTCGCACGCGTATGCCGCGCTCTCGCCGATGTTCAACAAGTTCGAGCAGCGGATCAACGACATCTCGCGCGGGACGGTCAACTACTTCTGCGTTCGTTGCCACGCCAGCGTCGGCACCGCGCTGGGCGAAGAACGCGCCATCGCCTGGTGGGATCGAGCCCCCGCCGCGCAGGAAGGGATCACCTGCGTCACCTGCCATCGCGTCGGCGAGGCGTACGGCAAGGTCAACGCCGCGCGGCGGATCACGCCGGGCACGATCCACGAGCCGGTCTTCGGCCCCTTCGACTCCCTTGGCGGCCTCAAAGCGATCACCGACGCGAGGACCAATGGAATCCTCGTCACGGCCGACGAGCCGGACAAGCCGGCCGAGGGGGAGAAAAAGTGGATCCGGATGCACCAGACCGCGATCCAGTCGGACCTGATCAAGAAGTCGGAGTTCTGCGTCGCCTGTCACCAGGTCGCGGTCTATCCCGGCATCAAGCTCGAGACGGTCTGGGAAGAGTACCGGGCGTCTCCCGCCGCCAAAGAGGGGATCACCTGCCAGCAGTGCCATATGAGCAAGAACCCCGGGCACAACGATGGATTCGAAACAGGCTGGGTCGCTGAGGTCAACGGCAAGCATTTCAACGAGCAACGCGAACGAACCGACCACACCTTCGTCGGCCCCGGTTATCCGATCAGCCATCCCGGTCTCTTCCCATTTCGGCGCGACGAGTCGCCGTTCACTCCGCAGCAGTGGCTGACGTTCGACTACCGCGCGAAATGGGGGAGCGACGAGTTCGAAACCAACGTCCCGGCCTCGACGACGTTTCCGGCGGAGTGGCAGAACGCCGCCGATCGCCGGAAGGCTTGGGTGATCGTCCAGGAAAACTTCGTCGCCTGGAAGGATCGCGAGCGGCAGCGCTACAAGCTGATGGAGGGCGCCTCCGAGCTCGACGGTCCGTTCTTCGATAAGCCTCCCGAGGCGGGCAAGGACTTCTCGTTCACGTACAGGCTCACGAATCTGAACAAGGGGCACAACCTCCCCTCCGGCTCGCTCGGAGCGCAGCCCGAGCTGTGGCTCAACGTCGTGCTCGTCGATCCCGACGGAAAGCGAGTCTGGGAATCGGGCTACGTCGACAGCCACGGTGATCTGGCCGATCTCCAGTCGGTCGAAGTCGGCGATCAGACGATCCCGCACGACAACCAGCTCTTCAGCATGCAGAGCAAGTTCCTCACGACGAACCTGAAGGGAACCGATCGCGAGATGTATCTGCCGATCAATCTCGACTTCGATCAGGACCCGTTCATCCGCCCCGGCGGCGCGCCGACCTCGATCCTCAATCATCCGCCGAACGCGCGTCTGGAGAAGCGGAGCATTCCGCCGCTCGGCAGCCGCGTCGCGCACTACAAGGTCCCGGGAAAACTGCTAAAGCAAGGCACCTACCGGCTCGCCGCGCGGCTGCGCGGAAGGACGGAGCCGATCTACTTCATGGAGTTCGTCTTCGCCACGACGGAGATGAAGCGGACCGAGAACGAATGGGTCACGGACACCCATGCCTACGCCGTCGCAATCGACGTCCACTGAGAGGAGGGCGAACATGAACGGAAAAGCGAACCCTCTGCTTATTGGATTGCTAGCTCTTGTGATCGGCGTTCCCGGCGTCTTTGCCGAGGAAGAGAAGAAGAGTGATGATCCCTGCGCACCGAAGCCGCTCGAGGTCAGCACGGGCGAGCACAAGATGTCGGAGCACGCCAAACTCCTGCCGGGCGCGCCCGATCCGAACTGGTTCAAGGCCGATCCCTGCTACCCACAGCCGTACGACGCCGAGGCCGAGCTCGATATCTACCGCGGGAAGAGCATGATCGACAGGCCGCGGCCGCCGGTCGAGATCGGCCTTCGTCTTTACGACCGCGGCGCGTACACGCCGCGTCCCACCTGGATGGGGGCGAAGAATCCGATCGGCTTTCATTTCATGTCGTACGGCGATCTCCGCGTCGCCGGCGCTTACAACGACAACGGTGTTGCCGCCGCCAACGGCAAGACCGAGCAGACGTCGGTTGCCGCGCGACTGAACCTCGACATGGACATGCAGTTCACCGCGACGGAGCGCATCCACGCGTTCACGCGGCCGATCGACAAGAACGGGTCGTTCACGCGCTACCTGATCCGCGGCGGGACCGAGCACACGGCGGTCGACAACTTCGACTTCAATCTCGACACGCTGTTCTTCGAGGGCGACGTCGGCGCGATGCGCCAGGGATTCAGCGGCAAGACCAACGGGATGGATCTGCCGTTCGCCGTCGGCAGGGTGCCGATCGTCACGCAGAACGGCGTCTGGATCGAGGACGCGATCGACGGCGGCGCGTTCAACATCACGGCGAAGAACAGTGCGAAGTACGACATCAGCAACATGGACTTCATGTTCTTCGCCGGCCTCAACAAGGTGACGACGGCCGCCGATCCGGGCGATAAGGCGAGAGTCTTCGGTATGGCCGGATTCGCCGACCTCCTGCGCGGATACCTGGAGTACGGCTACGGCTACCTCGACGCCGACGTCAACGGCCACAGCTACCACAACGTGACGGCCGCGTTCACGAAGCGGTATCGCGGCCGGCTGGCCAACAGCGTCCGCGTGATCGGCAACTTCGGTCAGAAGGGAGTGGGCGGCGTGAAGACGGCCGACGGCGCGCTGCTGCTGATCGAGAACTCGCTCGTTCCGCGCCGGCACTTCGGCTACGACGTCTCCGCGTTCAACCCGCTGAATTTCGTCCCTTACTTCAACTTCTTCGCCGGCTTCAAGAGCCCGCAGTCGCTGGCGCGCGGCGGCGATTCGGGTGGTGTGCTGCGAAACACCGGCCTGGCGTTCGAGTCGGACGGACTGACCGGCTACCCGACGCTCGATGCCACCGCGAAGGACTCGTTCGGCGGCGCGGCGGGAGTGGAGTACCTGTTCAAGCTCGATCGTCAGATCGTCTTCGAAATGGCGACGGTCCAGCGCAGAGGCAACAGCACGCTCGGGACCGAGCACTCGGTCGGAGCCCGCTATCAGCATCCGTTCACGAAGGTCTGGATCCTCCGCCTCGACGCGATGAAGGGATGGCGGCAGGGGCGGAAGGACATCTTCGGCGTACGAGTGGAGTTCCGCCGCAAATTCTGAGGAGGTTCCAGATGGCCAAATTTCAGCTTCACGTCAACGGCAGATGGCACCCGGTCGACATCGACGGCAACATGCCTCTGCTCTGGGCCCTGCGCGACATCCTGGGACTCAAGGGCACGAAGTTCGGCTGCGGCGTCGCGCAATGCGGCGCGTGCACCGTGCACCTCGACGGACGCGCGGTGCGCTCCTGCTCCGTCGACGTCGGCGTAGCCGCGCTCTCCAAGATCACCACGATCGAGGGACTGTCGTACGACGGCGAAATGCACCCCTGCCAGAAGGCGTGGGTGGAGCTCGGCGTACCGCAGTGCGGTTTCTGCCAGCCGGGCCAGATCATGTCCGCCGCGGCGCTCCTCGCCGCGAACCCTCATCCCGACGACACGCAGATCGACGCCGCGATGCGCGGCAACATCTGCCGCTGCGGCACCTATCCGCGCATCCGCGAAGCGATCCACAAGGCGGCCGGAGACACGACGTCATGAGCATTTACAGAGTGACTCGCAGGGATTTCCTCCGCAGCGCCGGTGTCGGTGCCGGTGCGCTGGTGTTCGGTTTCAGCTTGTCGCCCGACGAGCTCCTGGCCGCGGACAGCAAGCTCAAACAGCTCCTTCACAACCACGTCATACTCAATCCGTTCGTCGCTCTTCAGCCGCTGGACGGCACGATCGTCATCGTCACCCACCGGCCGGAGATGGGGCAGGGGATCCGCTCCAGTCTTGCAGCCGTCCTGGCCGACGATCTCGAGGCCGACTGGAGCCGGGTCAAGCTGCAAATGGCGGATGCCGACTCCGTCGCGTACGCGATCAAGTTCCCTGGCGCTGACGTCGGGTTTCCTGACAAGGTGAGCGTAAAACTGCCGTTTCCCTACGATGAGCCCCCCGCCGACGGGCTGGTGTACGCCATCCCGCCCGAGGGATCGCAGTTCGCCGACAGCTCGCGAAGCATGGCCGCCTACTACCAGACGATGCGGCTCACGGGCACCGGCATCCGGCTCGTCTTCGAGCGGGCAGCGGCGAAGGTGCTCGGAGTCAAAGACGCCACAGAGTGCCGGGCGCGTCAGCACAAGATCTACCACGTGCCCAGCGGCCGCTCCGTCGACTTCGGCAGCAAGCGGCTGCTGATTCACGCCGGGAAGGAGGCGCCGCCGACTCTCGGCGACATCGTGAAGGCGCTCAAGAAGCCGGCCGATTTCCGCTTCATCGGCAAGAGCATGCCGTTCGTCGATGCCCCGAACATGGTCACGGGGAAGGCCGTCTACGGCGCCGATATCAGTCTGCCCGGCATGCTGACGGCGATGATCGAGCGCTGTCCCGTCGCCAACGGGCAGCTCGAGAGTTTCGATGCGACCGCCGCACTCGCTGTGCCGGGTGTGCGAAAGGTGACCGCCGTCCTACCTTCGACCGTCGCGCCCGGCGGCGTGGGGCGAGCGTTCGTACCGCATGCGGGCGTCGCCGTTCTGGCGGACAACACCTGGGCGGCGCTCCAGGGACGCAGGGCGCTTCGACCGCACATCAAATGGAACTACGGCCCCCATCGATCTTATGAGTCATCGGCCTACCGCAAAGAGCTCGAAGCTTCGACCGCCGCCGCAGGGAAAACAGTCCGGGAGACGGGTGACGTCGATGGCGCCTTCGCCTCGGCCACCAAGGTCGTCGAAGCGGGCTACTACGTCCCGCTCCTGGCCCAGGCGCCTATGGAGCCGCCGATGGCCATCGCCCTGTTGAAGGGTGGTGAAAGCCTCGAAGTGTGGGCGCCCACGCAGAACCCCGATTCCGCGCAGCTGATGGCGGGCCGTCTTGCATTCGGCATCCCTGAGTCGGATTGGGAGAAAGAAGAAATCGTTGCCAAGCTCCGCAAGAACGTGACGCTGCACATGCCGCTGTTGGGCGGCGGTTTCGGACGCAAGTCGAAACCCGACTACATCGGCGAGGCGGCCCTGCTCGCCGCGCAAAACCCCGGCGTCCCGATCCGCGTGCAGTGGACTCGCGAGGACGACATCCAGTTCAGTTACTACAACGCCGTCAGCAGCCAGTACCTGAAGGCGGCCCTCGACGGCAACGGGTATCCGACGGCCCTTTTGCAGCGCAGTGCGCTCACGTCGTTCTTCGGGACGCTCTTTTCTCTCGATAAGGCGACACAGCGCGCCAAGACCCTGGATGGCGGCGTAGACGGTTACGCCTCCGGGATCGAGCGCGCACAGGGTCTGGAGGACATGCCGTTCGTCATCGCGAACCTGCGCATCGAGAACTGCGAGGCAAAGAACCACATCCGCGTCGGCTGGATGCGCTCCGTCGCCAACATCTACCACGCCTTCGGTATCTGTTCGTTTGCCGATGAGCTCGCGCGTGAAGCCCGGCGCGATTCGAAGGACTATCTCCTCGAGCTGATCGGGGAGGGACGCGACCTGAGCCGTGTCCTGGCATCCCAGCACGTCAAGCAATACCGCAACAACGAGCTGCCGCTCGAGACCGTCAATTTGCCGGACAAGAGCGGACAATTGATGGAGATCGTGGGCGCGTTTCCGCCGCACACGCGGCGGCTGCGGGCTGTGGTGGAGCGGGCGGCGAAGGAGTGCGGCTGGGACGAGAAGGTCAGACAGTACAAGGACGTGAAGGGCCGTGGCATCGGCATCGCCGCGCACCGCAGCTTCCTGAGCTACGTGGCGATCGTGGCCGATGTCTCGCTGAACGATAAGAACGAGCTCACCATCAACGAGATCTGTGGCGTGATCGACTGCGGTCTCGCCGTCAACCCCGACCGCGTCCGCGCCCAGATGGAGGGAGGCATCATCTACGGCCTCAGCTACGCCCTCCTCGGCGAGATCACGGTCAAGGACGGCGCCGTCGTCCAGAACAACTTCGACGACTATCCGGTGCTCCGCATCCACCAGGCGCCGAAGATCTCCGTCCACATCATGGAGAGCGACCAGCCGCCGAGCGGCGTCGGCGAACCGCCGACACCGGCCGTTGCCCCGGCCTTGGCCAATGCCATCGCCGCCGCGGGCGGGCCTCGCATCCGCGAGATGCCGTTCAACAGGAAGGTCGTGGTGTTGTGAGTCGGAGCCGCAGACGCTTCATGCGCGATGCGTGCGTCGGCGCGGCAGTCCTCGCGACCGGCTGTTCGCTTCGGGGATCACGGCCCGTCGTTGCACCTGATATGCAGGGCTTTGGCGTCGACGACAAGCACGTCGTCGCCGGCTCGCGGTTCAGCGTCGTGCGGGATGCGATCTTCGCGAATCCATATCAGAAGGTGTGGGGCGCGGCGGGGAACGTGCCGCTCGAGCGCTTCCCGGTCACGTACTCGCCGCTGGTGAGGGGGATGCTGCCGGGCGGCGAGCCGTGGCAGTTTCTTTCGGCCGCGCGGCGTGTGCTCGCATCCGACACCGACCTTCGCTGGGGCCCGGACGGCAAGGGCTATCAGCGCATGCTCCACGCCAACGGCATCTGCATGACCGGCCTGTGGGAGATCACCGCCGACACGCCGTACAGCGGCTACTTTCACAAGGGGAGCCGCGGCCTGATCATCTCGCGCTACTCCACCTGCTGCGGCGAGACGCGCCGCGGCAACATGCGATCGCTGTCGATGATCGGGCGCATCTACCCGACCACCGATCCGAATCACGCCGAGCCGCTGCCGACCGCGAGCTTCATCACGCAGGAAGACATCGGCGGCGAGATGACGCCGAACATCAACGGCGCGAAGCTGCGCAACGCGCCGAACACCACGGTCAGCCGCCGCGGCAGCGGGATGCCGATCCTCCTGCTGTCAGGACTGGTGTTCAACATGGCCGAGAAACGTCCGACCATCCGGCAGGTCTACCAGATCGCCGAGCTCGGGAAGCCATCGGGTGAGCCGACGCGCGCGCCGGAGTTCATGCAGCTCACCGTCGCTCCGGGCCAGCCGGTCATTCCCGGCAGCGATCTCGATTTCCGCGACGAGATCATGGCCCACATCTACGACCCGGGCGATCCGGCGCCGAAACGAAAGCTCGTCTTCGACATCGAGACCTCCGACACCGGCACGACGCACGGCCTCCCGATCAGGGAACGGCGCGACATCACGAACTGGAAGAAGATCGGCACGATGACCTTCGACGCCGCGGTGGTCTCGTTCAACGGCGATCACGTCTTTCACGTGAACCATCCGGCGTGGCGTGAGGATCGGAACGATCCGCGCACGGTCGTGAAGTCGAAGGTGTGAGGCGTTACGCGCTCTATCCGTGTTTAACCGTCGGACAGCCTTCGCGCACGATCTCGCGACTCCCCGTGCATCGAACGAATGGTCCTTCGCATCACCCCAACGTCGGCGACGGACGCTCACGCTTCATCTATTTGTCAAGGTCCTGCAGAAGTCTTCTCGTCGAATCCAGGTTTCGCTCATACAAACCCCGTTCATCCTGAGTAAGGGATTTATAAACTTCTTTATGGATTGCGAGAGCTTCGCGAAGAACTCTCCGCGCCTCGTCCATCCGGTCCTGGTCGCGATACAGGATGCCAAGATTGATAAGCATTCCCGCCACATTCGGCAGATAAAGCTTTGAATCCCGTTCCGCCAGCTCGCGGTTCGCCGTCAACGCGTCAACGAAGGTCGCCTCCAGCCGTCTTTCGATCGATGTGAGTTCTTGTTCATGCCGGTCTGCGGTTCTGCGCACGAGAATCTCAAATATGTCGAGAGCCTTTCGCCCGTGCTGAGGGTTATTCTTTGCGATAGATCCATAAAGGACGATTCCCTGGCTGAGGGCCTTCCGCGCCTGTTCCGGTTGATTCCGTTCGTAATTTAGGATGCCGAGATCTTTCAGAGTGTCCGCGACATAAGGTAAATACGCCCCGGGTTGCATTTGCTCCTGCTCGCGATACGACTGCAGTCTCTCAGTGAGGGCCGATTCCAGTAGTCCCCCCGCCGATTCAACTTCTTGTTCATACTCGCCAGGGTTTTTCCTCGCCAGGGTCTCATAGATATCGAGAGCCTCCTTGAAAGCTTGACGCGGCGCCTCCGGCTTTTTCTTGTCGGGGTCTAAAATACCGAGATTGTACAGAGTCTCTAGAACACCGAGATTGTTCAGAGTCTCTGCCACGTGTCGCATATAGGTATTCGGATTCAGTTGTGCCAGCTGGCGATACAACTGCAGCGCCTCGTTGAAATCCAATCGTGCTTGCTCCAACCGGCTCTGTTTGCTGAGAACTGTGCCGAGATTGTTCAGCGTCAGGGCGACGTTCGGTAGGTAGGTTGCATTCTGATGAGCCAGATATCGACTTATTTTCAGCGCCTCGTCGTAATCCTTCTGAGCCTCGTCCAGCCGGTTCTGGTCGGTGAGCATATCGCCAAGATTATTCAGTGTGTCTGCTACGTCTGGAAGATAGGTGGCGGGGTCATCCTGCGCCAGATTTCGACTTATTTTCAGTGCTTCGTCGTAATCCTTCCTCGCCTCCTCCGTCCGGCCCTGACGATAAGAAAGCGTAGCCGCTCTGTTTAGAGCTAATGCTTCGTACGATCGGTAGACGGGAGGACTCACGCGAGCGTTCGGCGCATTTTCAGCCTTTTCCCTCGCCAATCTCTCAGCTGCTACCGCCTTCCTAGCCAGATCAAGTTCGACTCGAAGCCGTTCGCTTTCCGCCTGGGAGTTCTCGAATTTCCTTCGATAGGTAGAGTCGTTGCGGTCGATGCCATAGTAGCGGCTCCTCAAATCCTGAACGTCGGCTTCCCGGCAAAGCAGTAGAGTCACTGGAGCAGCATTTGGGGCCTTGGGCAGAACAAACCGCAGCTCAAAGGAATTCACCACCACCATTCCTTGCCGCTTCACCGTCAGTTGGACTGTATCTCCCGGCTGTTTGTTCGGCATCTCCAGAAGAAACGTGCCGTCAGAAAGTGACGATGTCGGGTTCGCGTCTCCAATGGCGCCAACTTCGACATTCGGGACCCCAGGTCCTCCCTTGTCGTTCGCTAGGATGATTCCTGTGACGGTCGATCCGGCGAGCGGATTCAAGCCCGCCACGAGCAAACCGAGGAGGATTGCACTGAGCCGCATATGTCATTCACCGATGCAGCACCGCCGTGACGGGGCGACCGTCTGGTGTCACGCTCCAGCTCCCTGGTCTGTAGCCTTCCGCGCTGGCATGCAGGACCATCCCCTCGACAACTCTGTCGGAAGACAGCATCAGTTCGAAACGCCCCTGGCCAACGCTCCTGGTTGAGATACCAGCGACGCTAACCGTGGCGCCCACAATCGGTGTCCCGGTTTCGTCGATGACGTTGCCCACGATATTGGAAGGTTTCCGCGTTACTTTGAGATATAGGCTTGTTTCGTCGAGTTCCAGGCGGCTGTTGTCTGAGCGCTCATATCCGGGCGCATCCAGCGCAACGTTAACCTTCTGTCCCCGAAAATTGGCCGGAATTTCCGGGAAGAAGGCCTGACCCTTACCCCCGATCGGCGCGCTCCGGCGGTCGCCACCCAGATCTAACAGAACCTCACCTTGATTCCGCAGCAGCAAATCTTGTTGGCCTGCTGGTCCATGCACATAAACCGTAAGCGGAAAGTTCGTCGCGGGCCGCGGGAGATAAAAACCTCCAATGACGACGAGCGTGCTGGCAACGACAGCGCCTCGAAGCTCGAGCGTGCCGCTGCCATGCTTTCCCCGGTAGAGAGCGACAGAGCGGAGCGCGCCAAAGAGAACGCAAGAGACACCGACTGCCAGTAGCGTTAGCGCGAGGTAAAAGAAACGGCCCTCGAGACCGAGAGAAGCCAGAAGGCGCGCATGCTTCAGGAGCAGAAGGAGTATCAACAAACTCGCGGCAAAACTGCCGAGGGAAAGCAGAGCATATGACGCTATCTTGGGCCAGCTACGACTGGCGCTGGGCGGCTTGTCTGGCGTCTTGAGGGGCGGCGACTCCTTGCGCATTGATGAAGACTCAATCAGGTGCCGGAACTTGTGTTACTTCACTACCAAATCGCGACGAGATGACTCAGCAGCTAGAATCTGACGTATTGAATCTGGAATTGTGGAGATCGGTAAATGGCAATTCTACGCCCCCAATTAGGTCGTCTCAACCCGAAGGTGTGACGCGTTACGCGCGTCCCGAGTCTTCGACGATCACGTCCACCGCCTTCTCGCTGATCATGTAGATCGGGGTGACGATGAAGAAGCCGGGGATGCGGGGGAACACCGAGGCGTCGACGACGCGCAGGCCCTTCGTGCCGATCACGCGGAAGCGGCTGTCGACGACCGCGTTGCGATCGTCGGGCTGACCCATCCGGCAACTGCATGAGGCGTGATGTCCCCAGGCGTTGTCGCGAACCCAGGTGCCGAGGTCCTCGTCTTTGACGTCCTGACCGGGGATCGTTTCGTGCGCGACCTCGGGGTTGAGGTGATTCATGCCGCGGACGAATTTCACCGCCTCGACGACCGCGGCGAGGTCTTCGCCGCTCGTGTCGTTGCCCTCTTCGAAATAGTGAAAGTCGACGTCGGGAGTGTCGCGCGGATTCTTGCTCTTCAGCCTGACCGTGCCGGCGGTGTTGTTCGTGTGCGCCTTGAGGATGGCCCACGTGAGCATGTTGTCCTTCGCCACGATGGGGCGCGCGTAGCCGGGGTAGTAGCCGTGAAAATTGCCGGGCAGCGCGAAGATGAAGAGATCGGGATCGGGCTTTTTGCATTCCGACTTCAGGAACACCGCGGCCATCGTGCCGTTCGAGGTGTAGAGACCGTTGCCGCCGCGCCACTCGATGAAGCAGCGGTCGCCCGGATATCCCGCCTCGGGGTAATCAAACGTCGCGTCCTTCAGCATCGAGAACGGCTGCTTCATCTCCGAGACGATGCCGACCTCGTAGCGGTCCTGCAGATTCATGCCGACGCCGGGACGGTCGACCAGGCATTTGACGCCGATCTTCGGATCCTCGAGGTGCTCCTTCGGCCCGATGCCGGAGAGCATCAGCAGTTGCGGCGTGTTGAACGCGCCGCCGGCGAGGATCACCTCGCGCGTGCAACCGTAGATTTTCTTTTCGATCAGCGGCGCGCCGGTGGTGAGCGGTGACGCGCGATAGAGGTTCTTCCCTTCCCAGCACTCCACCGCCACCGCGCGCTTGTCGTCATCGAGGATCACGCGCGTGGCGAGAGTGTCCATGCGGATGGTGAGAAATTGCGGGTAGTCCTTCTTCGTGTCGCGAATGAACTCGCGCGCCCCGTTTCTCTTCCCGCGGTTCGTCGCCAGCGGGACGGCGGTGGTGAGTCCTTCCTGCTCCGCCCGGACGCGGCGATCGTTCGGGTCCCACATGATGCCGCGCCTGATACGACGCCAGATGTGGCGCAGCCCGAGGCGGCGGGTCGTGGCACGCATGAGGGAAACGACAGTCATCAACGCGTCTTTGTCACCCTTCGCGATGCTCGCATCGACGCGGCTCGTGTGGAGCCATCCCGAAAATCCATGACCGGACGGATCGTCGGTGCCGGCCGCCGGCTCCTTCTCGTAGAGACAATGCTCGACGCGCTGGAAGTACTGCCACATGTTCGACGGCTGCCACGACGCGTCGCCGGTGAGCTCGGCGATGTGCTTCCAGTCGCTGTCGTGCGGGACGATAGTGATCATCGCGTTGTGCGCGGTGCAGCCTCCGAGCGTGCCGGCGCGCGGATAGAGAATCCCTTTGCCAGGAACGTACTTCTCCTTGTCGCGCTGTTCGTTGCGGTCGTAGTGATGGACGAAGAAATCCCACGCCATCTCCTTTTCCTCGGTGGAGATGGCGTGGAAGCAGGGGATCTGAGAGCTGATGAGCTCCGGGTCTGAGCCCGCCTCGATCAGCAGGACGCGGAATCTCTTGCGGGCGAGGTTCGCCGCCAGGGGACCGCCGCCGGCTCCCGAGCCGACGACGATGTATTCGTATGTCTCATCTGCTTTTTCGATCGCGTTCTCCTCAGAACGTCTTCAGCAGCTCGATCAGTGCTCGCTTGTCCTCGAGGGGAAGCGCTCTGCCGAACTCGTGCCCCTTGTCCTCGTAGAAGTCGGGGCATTTGTTCAGGTCGAGGAACCTCGGGACGAGCTCGGCCTTCATCAGCGCCGCCACCTCCTCGTCGGTCATGTTTCCCTTCTTGACCTGGGAGAGCACATCGATGACGTGGGTGACCAGTTTGAGGCGCTTCACACCGTTGACGAGACCCGGATCGAGGTTCGTATTCGCGATCAGATTGACCGGCGTCCCCTTCGGAATCGGACCAAGCTGCAGGGCGTCGAGCGCTGGATCGATCAGTTCTTTGTGGTGGCTCCGGATGAATTTGGCGATGTCGTCGGGGAGGTACGCCATTGGAACGTAGATGTATGACTTCGCGGTCGTCATCCAGACCTGCGTTCCGCGCGGCTGGATCCAGAGCATCTTCTCGATGCCGTCCTGGAACGCTTTCATGCGACCAGGGACGCTCACATCTCCCGGCATGGCGGTCGTTGGATCGATGCCGACCGCGTTGTTGTGCAGGTACGGCGCGCTCGACCAGAGGCTGATGAGCGAAGGCGGACGGTAGTAGCCCGGGCCGTTCGGCTCGCCAGGCAGCGGGATGGTGATCGTGCTCTTGTGCGTCGGTTCCGCCCACGGGTTATCGACTTCGAACGAGCCGATCGGCGCCAGGTTCTTGTAGGTCTCCGAGGAGAAGTTGTCCCAGATGTGGTTCCGCGTGGCGTTGGTCGCCGCCGCGCGCGTGGCGTTCGTGCCGATCTCCGTGACCTTGTGCCGCCGTTCATCGCTGAGGAAGTTGTCGGTGAAGAAGTCGGGCTTCATCACCTCGGTGCGGAACCACGCCTTCGCCTCATCGGTCATGCCGTTCGGTGTGAGCGGATAGAAGGGTGGTTGCTTGCTGGAGTGACACCCCGCGCAGTTTTCGGCGAAGACGATCTTGCCGCGATTGAGCTTGCTGTCGTCGATGTAGCTCGAGCCGCCCGGCGCGTCCCTGAGCAGCAGCGGCTTCGCATAATTGATGAAGTAATGCGCCAGCGATGGCGAGCGGTCCTCGCTCCAGTTCCATGAGGCGGAGTTGGTCTGCAGGGCCACGACCGGCACGGGCGACTGCGATGCGAGTTTCGGGTTCTTCAAGGTCGCTCCGCCGACGAGCGGCCGGAAGTGCTTCTGCCACTCCGGCCAGCCATGTCCGATGTTCACGTAGACGCGGCTGAGCGCTCCTACGAAGCCGACCGAGTCGTCGCCCTGCTTGAGCACGCGCGGAATGAGCTCGCCATTGTCGAGGTGCAGGTTCTTCAGGCAGAGCGCGCCGCCGGTGAGCTGATCGACCATCGGATCGTACGGCCCAGGCGTCGACACTCCCTTCGCGGCGCGGTCGAGGCGCTGCTTCACGTTGAACACGCCGTTCATCGTGCCGGGGTTGTTCAGGTAATCGGTGGCGATGAACGAGGTGTCGAGCGCTCCCGAAACGCTGGTGTGAATGAGCTGCCAGACGAAGCTGCTCTCGTCCGCGGGCTCGATCTTCACCGGCTGGCCATTCGTGCCGCCGGTGACGCGGCGCGGTACGAAGAATTCGCACACGTTGAAGTACTGAGCGCCGACGTAGTCGTTGAGGTTTTCCCACTTCGGGTTCGCCACGTCGGCGGGCGGCCGGGTCGGATCGAAGCTGACGTGGCAGAGTGAGCAGGCCATGCCGACGACATACGGCCGGGCCAGTTTCGGATTGTTGTAGTAGCTCGGGTTCTCGTAGAAGTCGTGGTTCACGCCGTCCGGACCGATGTGCTTCATCCAATCCGCTTTCGCGGTGGCGTCGAAGGCGGGGTTGTCGGAGAGTCGCAGCCCGATGACGCCCGAGGAGCGGCCGTACGTGGTGTAGTCGACGATCTGGTCGATCTTGCCGGCCGGATCGTTCGGGGTCGGAACGTCGATGAAGAGACCGTATGGGTCGGGCTTCGTCGCCTGCATGAAGCCGGGCTGGTTGATGATGCCGATCTCCTGGAACCGCGTCGGACGGCGGCGCGAGTCGACGGTCTTGATCAGATCGGCCGTCCCGAAGCCGTTCTGTGCGAGCCAGTCCCACATCAGGCCGCTGTCGCCGACCCAGAGGTTCCAGACGATGCGGCCGCGCAGCGCGTCCTTTTCATCCGGCTTGCTCGGATCGAGGGTGAAGCCGTTCATCCCCGGAAAGACGTCGACTTCCGTCTCTTTCCACTCCGCGGGGATCGGTTTGTAGTGGGTCTCTCCCGGAATGCATACCGGAGCCGGCGGTCTGCAGGAGACTGTGGCCATGATGACGAAAAGCGCCGATAGAACACCGGCGAGAAATCCGAAACGGATTCTGGACATTGGGTGCTCCTTCCCCCGCGCACCTGCGCAGATGATTGATATTAGATGGATATGTCTATTGTAGGAGTGACACAGGGATGTTTTTCCCTACCCACGGCGAAAATCAGCGTTTCTGGCGCAATTTTTCGATGCTGCGGCGCACGTCATCGGGCAGCGGCTCGTACGGAGCGAGGCTCGGCCGCTCCGCCAGGAACTGCAGCACGTTGTCGGGGCGGTATTTGTCGTCCTTCCGCATCTTTTCCATGACCGATGGATCGAGGTCGGCGTTCAGGCCGCCGATCTTCCGTTTTCCCTTTCCCCAGCTGAAGCGGGCCGCGTCGATAAACTGGAAGCCCAGGGTGAACGACTCGTAGATCTCGGCTTCCGGATGTTCCGTGAACGGCTCGAGGAACTTGTCGTCGAGTTTCAGCCCCGCGGTGACGGCGCCTTTGATGATCCAGTGCAGCGCGATGTTCGCCAGGCCGTCGGTCTTCAACCCGCCGCCGATGTTGGAGTGAACGCCGGGGAACCAGCGCTGTTCTATCGTCTGGTTGGGCCGCACCTCGCTCCAGACCTCGGGGCGGAAGTCGAAGCGCTTTTCGTCCACGGCGAGCGCCTGCCGCGCGCTCCGCACGCACGTGGCCGGAGCCTTTCCGGTGTGGAACGAGCGCCCCGCGGGCGTCGTCGTCTCGCCGGTCGCTTTCAATCGTGAGCCGAGCGACAGGACGGTGTCCCACACGCCGATGTATCGCACCGTGACGGGCTCGAAACGGAGCGGATCGCGTTTGGTCGATGTGCGGCGCGTGTTGATCTGATTCAGCAGGTTCGTCATCGCGGCGGGATCGCCCTTCTTCTCGATGTACTCGCGGTAGAAGAAGGGGAAGTAGTACGCGTCCTTCTTCGGCAGCAGACCGCCGCTCCATTCGAGGAAGCGGGTGATCGCGCGCGCGGTCGCCGCGCCTCGGCTGAAGCCGAAGATGAACACCTCGTCGTCCGGCTGATAGTTGACGTTGAGGAAATGCAGCGCTGCCTCGACGTTCGCCTCGAATCCCGCGCCCCACACGCCGCCGAGGATGCGGTCGGCGGTGTGCAGCAAGTCGTTGGACGGGCCGGCGTACTTCGCCAGCGATCCGACGCCGATGTGGTAGTACGTGATCTGCTGCACGTCCGCGTCCGGCAGCACCGCGCGGCAGAGTTTCAGCGTGTTCGTCGGACGGAAGACCTTGCTGTGGTCCTCGCGCTCCCGCTCATTCGCGGTGCTGTTCCAGGTGCCGTCGAGACAGAGAACGAGTCTGCGCTTCGTCATGATGTTCACACTCCGCGCTGCGGATACGGGAACGCCGTTGCCGCGAACGCCGCCTGGTCGTAGTAGCTGCGGATCGCGCGCTCGGCCATGCCGTAGCCGAAGTTGATGATCCGCTCCTGCGTTTCCGCCGGCAGTTCCGCGAGACGCGTCGGCGTCTCCGCCAGCTTCCGCGCGTTCGCCTCCGGAATGTTGAGCGCGGTGACGGCCGGATACTCCGCGGGCTTCGTCCACATGCTCCAGTACGCGCCGCTGTGGTCGTCCTTCGGATCGATGAACGCCTTCACGACCTGCCGCTTGCGCAGGCTGCGCACCTGGTTGTCGATCGTGGCGTTGATGCGGAGCGCATGGCGCGCCCAGTCGGCGTGCGGATTCTCGTCCGGCTGATACCGTCCGCCGCCGTCGCTGACCAGCACGCGCTTGCAGCGTTTCCACGGATTCTCGATCCCCATGTTGTCGTACACGCCGCCGTCGCTCAGCACGACGCGCGTGGTGAAGGGCTGCTTTCCGCACTCCGCGGTGTTGAGCTCCGTCCATTGGCTGTGCTGAAAGTCGAGCCGAGCCGGCGAGAGGATGGGCGGAAACGCGGACGACGCGGCCACCGCTTCGGCCACGCCGGTCTTCGGATTGGGGATCGTGCCGATCCGCCAGTCTCCGATCAGCGATTTGGAGAAGCGGAACAGCGATCCGGTCTGCACGTTCGTCGCGTTGATGACGAACACCGGCTTGTCCGGAAAATCCTGAAGCGTCGCGGAGTCGAAGACGACCTTCCGGTAACTCTTGATGACGCGATCGCTGATGGAGACGAACGGCGTCAGGATGCCGCCGATCACCGAGCCGGCGTCGATCGTGGTGCCGGCGAGCTTGCGGATCGAATCGACGACGATGTTGAAGTTCGTCGCTTTCCCCGCCGCGTCGAACGTCAGCTTGTTCCAGCGCGTCGCCAGGACGCCGGCGGTGATCGAGCCGCCGGAGACGCTCGAAACGCGGTCGAGCTTCGGCAGGTATCCGGAATCGGCCAGATACCAGAGCGTGCCGAGGTGGAACAACATCGCGCGATAACCGCCGCCCGAAAGACAGAGCGCGAGGGTGTCTTCCAGCTTCTCCTGCTGCAGTGGATCGCTCGTCAGCGGAAGGTTCTCAGGCATTGAATCCTCCTTGTTCTCTTCAACTTCACCGCACCATGGCGGTGGCAAGTGGCGCGCAGGGCGTCGGCTCTTCGTCCAGCGAGCCCGGTTTGATGGTCGCGGCCTGCGTCAGGAACTCGCGGATGTATGCGGTCAGGAACGTGATGAAGCGCGGCGTGTAGATGTCGCTGTGCTGCGAGATGATCTCCGGCGCGACGCGCGCCACGATGTACGGCGAGTGCGGATCGCGTGGCTTCCGCGGCCGCAGCGTGAGGTTCTCGTTGCCCATCTTCACCGCGCCGCTGGCGAGCGTGAGGTTCGAGCTCTCTCCCGTCGACGCGAGCAGCTCGGGGACGTCGTACTCGCACTTGCACGTCGCGAGGTCGCCTTCATTCACCTTGAGATGGCAACGCTCGATCGTGTTCTCGTCCGCCGGCTTGGGCTTTGGCCGATCGGCCAGGGGCGGGTGAATGAGGTTGTTCGAGTCGTCTACGACGACGAGGTCGTGCGTCGTCTGCGGTTCGTAGTGTCCCGCTCCGACGATGTCGCTCATGCCGCGCAGCTTCCACGGATGAAAGACGAAGTAGAGGCTGCGGCCGGCCGGGAACGCGACTTTGACCGCGTCATCACCCTCTGACGCGACGGTCAGCAGCACCGGCAGCTGGCGGTCGGCGTAGCGGCCCGGCGTGCTCTCGTCGAGGACGAACTCCTCGTAGCGGCTCGCCTCGAATGCGGGATTGACGAGGACGACGAGGTCGCCGATGCCGGGACGGATGGGACGCACCTGCGCGCCGTTGCAATCGACGGCGCGTTTGCCCATCGCCAGGACGGAGCCCGGTCCGTCGAGCTTGCGCAACTGGCGCACGAGCGCCCCTTCCACCGCGGAGTAGACGAGCGCGCCGCCGAAGCTGTGGCCGGCCGTCACCATCGTCACCGGATGCGGTCTCTCCGGCGTGGCGATGCGGTCGTTCAGCTCGCGGTAGAGATTGTCGAGGTCGAGCAGGATCTCGCGCCCCGCCTCGTGGCCGATGCGATGGGCGGTCGATTTGCGGTCATAGAACGAGAGGAAGCTCGGATTCTCGATCGAATCGCCGCGCCACCCGATGTAGATGCCGAAGACAGGACGCGCGCCGACTTTGGGTTGGCCCTCGCTGAGCGCCTGCAGCACGCGCCGGAAGCAGGCGAGGTTGTTGTCGCAGACCTTCGAGCGATGGTGCCAGCCGTGGACGAAGGTGATGAGGATCGCGCCCGGGGCGTCGGGAACGTTCCCCGACTTGCGCTTGCCGCCGAGGGCCACCTCGCGCAGGCGGGCCATCACCATTTCCTTCTGCACATCGTCGGCGACATGGCCGTTGTCGCTGATCTCGATGACGCCGAGGTCGAATTCCTTTCCGTTGCGGTCGGTGAAACGCTCGATCGACGTTTGCCGCAGCAGGAGATCGGAGCAGACGGGATTGCTGTTTGCGTCGGGAACATCGGCCCGCGTTTCCAGAGCCTCGAGCGTGATCGGCGACGCGAGGACGCGCGTGCCCCGCAGCGGAGGAGGCGTCGTCAATTTGCAGGCGGAGAGGCTGAGTACAACCAATACGGCTGTAAGGACCTTCATAGGGACGTCCTCCGGTTCGGGTAGAACGACAGTCTGCCGTATTTCCTTATAGAAAACACCCAAAACAATTGCCGCCGCGACCTGCGGCGGCCATAATTCCGGAGAGACGCGCGAAAGGAGTCTGCGTGGAGCTTCTGCGCATCCTCGAGGAGTGCCGCGCCGCGGGTGGAGGCGATTGCGCCCTCGCGACGGTGGTCGAAACGAAAGGCTCCGCGTACCGGCGCCCCGGTGCGCGACTGCTCGTCCGCCGCGACCGGAAGACGTGGGGCGCCATAAGCGGCGGCTGCGTCGAAGCGGACATCGTCGAACGCGCGCTCGACGTCATCCGCCGCGGTGAACCGGCTCTCGCGCGGTTCCGGCCCGCGGAAGACGATCTGATCGTCGGTCTCGGCAGCGGCTGCCAGGGAGAGGTGTTCGTCTTCATCGAGCCATTACCCAAACTCATTCATGAACACTTGTCGGTCGCCGCGAGCGGCGATGCTCTGATCACCACATATCGCGCCTCGGAACCGGCGCTCATGTGCACTTCGATCGGCCGGCCAGCGGATGCGCCGGACGGCGCGTTCATCCAGCCGATCGTCGCCCGGCTCTCGCTCTTCATCTTCGGCGCCTCGCCTGCCGCGGAGCCGCTCCTGCGTTTCGCGAAGCAGCTCGGCTGGTGCGTGCGGATCGCCGATCACCGTCCGATCGTGGCGTCCGATGAGCGTCTGTCGTCAGCCGACGCGATCGAGATCGCGCCCACCGAGGAGCTCCCGTCGCGCTTCGCGTATCCGTCGCCGTCCGCGGCGGTGGTGATGACGCATCACTACCTTCGCGATCTGGAGCTGATCCGCATGCTCGCGCCGTTGCGGCTCGCATATCTCGGCCTCGTCGGATCGCGCGACCGCGCGCAGCGGCTGATCGGCGAAGCGACCGCCATGGGAGTCGATCCCGATTCGCTCTCTTCGCTCCGCGCACCCGCAGGCCTCGACCTCGGCGCCGACGCGCCGTCCGAGATCGCGCTGTCGATCATCGCGGAGATCCAGGCGGTGTTGAGCCGCACGACCGCCACGGCGCTGCGCAATCGACACGGCCGGATTCACGCCGGGTCGGACGAGAGCGCGGTCGTGATTCTCGCCGCGGGCGGCTCGCGCCGGCTGGGACGGCCGAAGCAACTCGTGCCCATCGCCGGCAAGCCGCTCATACGGCGCGCCGCGGAGGCGGCACTGTCATCCGGGAGCGGCTCCGTCCATGTCGTCGCCGGCGCGGAAGTCGCCGGAGTTCACGCGGCGCTCGACGGCCTCCCG
>Ga0193696_1000043_pt1 | contig 57059 bp, 45 predicted proteins | sample L3m1metaG_FD_145074 | JGI IMG/M metagenome (GOLD analysis project Ga0193696, IMG submission 145074) | Soil microbial communities from a riparian zone of the East river system, Colorado, United States - L3m1 | ecosystem: Environmental > Terrestrial > Soil > Riparian zone | place: USA: East River... | reverse complement strand
GCCACGCTACGACCACCGCACGTCCGCTGGAGGGAAATGTCCATGCGTCGTTCCGGCCCCGGTCTCGTCTTCGCAGCCCTGGTGATGCTCCTCGGTTTCGATGTTCACGCGCAGTGCGGCGTCGAACGCTGGTCGATCAAGACCGGCACCGACTCGCAGGCGCCTTCGATCAACCTCTCCACCTACATCTCCACCACGATCTACAACTTCTGGTCCTCGACGAAGCCGGCGTCGCTGCCGGCGAACAGCCGGCTCTCGCCGCGTGAGCTCAATCAGTACCGCGTCAGCGGCACGCTCACGAAGTACAAACGGGAGACCGACTCCGATTACCACCTCGTCATCCAGGACGGCTCGGGCCGGACGATGATCGTGGAGCTCCCGTCGATCAACTGCGTCGGTGGAGGAAGCCCGTTCGCCACCGGCATCTCGCACGCCCGCGCCCAGTTCGATGCACGGCTGACCGCGACGTCGACGATGAAGACGACCTCCATCCCGGTCACCATCAAGGGGATCGGTTTCTGGGACTTCATTCACGGACAGACCGGCGTGGCGCCGAACGGGATCGAAGTTCATCCCGTGCTCGACATCGTCTTCAACAGCGCCAAAACAGGTGAAGGCGACGTCTCAGTGCCTCAGGTGGCGCTGCCCGCAGACATGGTCGAAGACGACGACGGCGGACGCGTGCAGGTCTATCGCGGCGGCGCGGCGATCAACGACATCCTCTTCCACGGCGGGCCGGTGATCGAGCATCCGCGGCTACGGATCGTCTTCGCCGGCGACCACTGGAGCGACAGCGCGAAGGCCTCGGTCATCGATACGATCCGCTCCATCAACTCCGATCCGCAATTCGACGCGCTCCAGCGCTACGGCGTCGAAACGTGGGGAATGCCAATCGAAGGACGGCATCTGCTGCCGCGCAATCTTCAGATCGGTGGGACAGGCGCGGAGCTGAACGACCTCGACGTGCAACGGCTGTTGTCCACGGCCGTCGATGAAGGCCGCATCCAGCACACCAGCGCCGACGTGCTGACCATCGTCATGCTCGATCCCGACACGCAGCTGGCAGTCGGCCAGACGCGCGACTGGCAGTCATATCACTCGCTCTTCCATCCGACCGAGCTGGCGATGCCGTACGTCGTCGTGCGCGGCGGACTGGAGCCGGCCGCGCTGCGCGAATCGCTCTTCGGCAGTGTCTTCCGCGCATTGGTGAACCCGGCGGGCGACGGTTGGTTCTGAGGCGCGTCGCTCTCATTGCCGCAATGCTCATGGCGGAAGCGTGCACGGTCTTCGTACCGCTGCACGCCTTCCGCCTCGCGGAGCAGAACCAGCAGCACATCGATCGCATCCGCATCGGACAGACGCTGAGCGAAGTCGAGCGGCTGATGGGACACCCGCCCGAGCGGCGCAGCACGCGACTTCGTTTCGACGGACTCTCGATCGAGGAATGGAGTTACCTCACGGACTACATCCACCGCTCCGACACGACCATCACGTTCGTCGGCGGAAAAGTGGAGGAGATCCGGGTCGTGCCGTGGGAAGAGAAGGATTGACGTGACAGCAGTCCGAGGTGTGGGACGCGAAGGAAATCCTGAAGAAGGCTATGCCAACCAACGCACCGGGCCGTGCCCGGTGGCGGAGAGAGTGGGATTCGAACCCACGGTACGCTGTTAACGTACACACGCTTTCCAAGCGTGCGCCTTAAGCCACTCGGCCATCTCTCCGGCTAACGCAATCGCGGGTCATTTGAGTCAGGCCGGAATCCTGAAGGAGGCTATGCCAACCAACGCCGTCGCTCGTAGCGACTGGCGGAGAGGGGGGGATTCGAACCCCCGATACCCGTAAAGGTATAACGGTTTTCGAGACCGCCGCGTTCAACCACTCTGCCACCTCTCCGTTCCACGGCTCCGCTCGCGCAACTGCCGGAAAAAGCGCTGGAGCAACTCCTTGCTCCGCTCCTCCATGAATCCCGTCTCCACCACCAGGCGGTGATTGAGACGCGCGTCCTGCACGAGGTTTCCAAGCGAGCCACAGAAACCCGCTTTCGGATCGCTTGCGGCGTACACCAGCCGCTCGACCCGGGCGTTCACCAGCGCGCCGGCGCACATCGCGCACGGCTCGAGGGTCACGCACATCGTCGTCCCTTCCAGCCGCCAGTCGCCGATCGCTTCCGCCGCCTGGCGGATGGCGTAAAGCTCGGCGTGGCCCAGCGGATCTCCAGACTCGCGGCGATTCCGCCCGCGTCCGATGATCCGCCCGTCCCGGTCGACGATCACGGCCCCCACCGGGATCTCCCCGTCGTTGGCCGCTTCCTCGGCAAGCGCAAAGGCTTCATTCATGGCTTCCGACAGCCACTGCGCCTGACTCATTTCTCAAAGAGTACAACGGCGGGCTCGTTGCCCGCCGTCGTTGTCAGTTCTATTTTGGTGCACCCACGAGGACTCGAACCTCGAACCTTCTGATCCGTAGTCAGATGCTCTATCCAATTAAGCTATGGGTGCGAGCAAGCGACAGTAACCTTGACGCCGGAAAGTGAATTCCACTCCCGAAGCGTGGGCGCGGATTGTATTCGGGGCATCCGGCACGCGCAAGTTGTACCCCCACTGATTCCACTTGGAGTAGACTTGGTCGCCTCAGCAAAAAGCTCAGCAACAAGCTGATCACAGCCTCCACAGTTGGCTACTGCCTACCCCACCCTTCCCCAGCCAACTGTGGAGGCGTGATTTTTCTGGGGAATTCCACTCCTGTGTCCCTCCTGAAGAGTGGAGTTGCATTAAAGTAAAGCCTCCCCGCCATGGACCGGTTCGCGTTCGACGACGACTACGTCCGACGTCTGCGAGAGCACGACGCGCGAACAGAACAGCATTTCGTCGACTTTTTCCAGCCGCGGCTCTTCAATCATCTTCGCAAGCGCATCGGTTCGCTCTCGGACGTCAACGACCTGCGTCAGGACACGTTGACGCGCGTCCTGCAAAAAATCTACGACGGCAAGGTCCGACAGGGGGGCGCGTTGTTCGGCTTCGTCTTCCGGGTCTGCGATATCAGGGTGCTGGAGCACTACCGCGATAAAAAACTCGAGGCGCTCGAAGATCACGCGGAACCGATGTACGACGATGACCCGATCGACGACCTCATCACCCGTGAGACACAGCAGCAGGTGCAGCAAGTGCTCGACGAGCTGGAACCGCGCGATGCAAAGCTCCTCCGAGCCTTCTTCATCCTCGGGGTCTCTCGAGACGAGTACTGCCGGGAGCACCGCATCACCAAGGACTACTTCCGCGTGCTGTTGCATCGGGCCCTGAAACGCTTCGCCGAAAAATTTCCGCCCGACGATGAAACGAATTCGCACTGATCGTCACTAAGCCGGTGAGAGGACGAATGGACCACAAACTCGCAACCGACTCGATGGCCGTGGAGCGATACCTGCTCGGCGAGCTGAATCCCGATGAACGCAAAGAGTTCGAAGAACACGCCTTCACCTGCGACGAATGCGCAGACGGCATCGACAATGGAATCACGTTCCTCGACAACGGACGTGCACTCGTCGAAGAGGAGCAGCGATTTCCATGGGGGCGACGAGTGAGAGCCTGGTTCCCCACCGCCGTCGCCGCGGCGCTGACCCTCGTCGTCGGGGTGCAGAACATCGTCACGATCCCGATGTTGCGGCAGGCGGTGATGTCCGGTCAGGCGATCCAGGTCCTTCCGATGTTCGACACCGACCAGGCCCGCGGTGCCACGGACAAGCATCCACCGGCGGGGAAGCCGTGGATTTTCGTCGTCAACATCCCATCCGAGAAGACATTTCCCAGCTATCACTGTGAACTGCGCGACGTATCGGGTCATGTGCGCGCATCGCTCACCGTGACCGAAGAACAAGCCAAGCAGGCGGTTCCCATGCTGCTCAGTCCGTTGCCGGCGGGCAGCTACATTCTGTCGATCGAGGGCGTCCGTGAGGATGGCAACCGCACTCCTGTCGACAGCTATCCAATCAAGGTCCAGGGTCCATAACGCAGAAGGAGAGAGCCATGGTGGGTCATTACGTTTTCAACGCCAGTGCAATCGGTCTCGGCGGCGTGCTCACGACGCCCAGACGCAAAATCATCCCCAGTCTCGCCTCGGTGCATCTCGCTCCGACCGGCGGCGAAGGTTCCGCGTGCGTCAGCAACTACGATGACGGCGACGGCATCACGTTCGACCGCGCGGAAACGCGCGTCTGGGGCTCCAGTCACAACGGCAGCATCTACGCGACGCGGGCCGACGTGATGGTCAACAACCTCGACGTCTTTCATCAATTGCAGGTCGAATCGATGTGGGCGTCGGTGACGTCGATCCGCGAGGTGCTCGAGAACGGCGACGTGCTCGACCGCCGCTTCACGTTCCAGGCGGAGTACCTCGGCGTGCGCGTGAACGGCAGGGAGATCGACGTTCCGGTCGACCCGAAGCCGTTCGACGACAACGCGTCATACGACGACTTCCTCAACGCGCTCGGCACGCCGGAGATGTCCGACTACCGCAAGCTGATCGGCATCGACGAAGAAGCGTCGCAGTCGTTGATCCAGTCGCGCGGATCGGCGAAGCCGGCCAATCCGATGACGATCCGCTGCACCGCGCTGGCGCCCAGGGGGAAGACGGCAGAGGGCGGGTTCCACGTCACGGTCAGAGGTCTCGGCAGGGCCCATCTCGCCGAAACGCTGATCAAGCCGGGAAACCGCCGCCTGACGCTGCTGCGACTCGAGCTCAACGAGCCCACGATGCAGCGCTTCGAAAGCGTTGGTGAGAGCTCGATGGCGATGGCGGCAGACTCCGTGGTGTCAGGCGGTTTTGCCGGCGGTTCGATGAGCGTCGGCTCCGTGGAGGGAAATGGGACGAACTCCTGGCCGCCGTGACCTGCTGGTGCCGCTGCCGATCGTGCTGATTCTCAGCCTTTCGGCAGCGGCTCAGACGCCTTCGCAACGCGCCGCCGCCGAGGTGCGCACGGCGGCGGATCGCGGCCTCTGGCTCATGGCGGAGGCCAAAGCGAGCGAGGCGCTTCGCAGGCTCGGGTCGTCCGATGACGACTCCACATGGGAAATTCGCGTCCGGCGCGGTGAAGCTCTTCTCAACCTGACGAGGTTTGACGACGCACGCCAGGCGCTCGAGCCCGAGCTTCCGAAACGACTGACGCACAGTGCTCTCGCGGTTCGCCGATTGCTCGGCATGACGGCGATCACATACCGGGCCGGAGATTCGGCTGCAGGGAAGCGCTACCTCGCCGAAGCGCTGCAGATCGCGAGATCGCATCAGCGTTCGACGCTGCCCGAGGTCATGTTGACGCAGGGCGCGATCGATAAGAAGAACGGCGAGACGATCCTCCGTGATGCTTTGCAACTGGCGCGAAAGAACGGGAACAAACGGATCGAGCTGCGCATCGCGCATCGGATCAATCACAGCCGCATCGCCGAACGGCATTACGTCGAAGCCATTCGCGGCAACGAGAAGCTGACTCGAGTCGCACACGATCTTCCCTACGAGGGCATCGAGCAGAGGCTGGAAGGGGACCTCGGCTGGGCGCTGATGGAAATCGGCGACTTTGATGAGGCGGCGGAGCACTTCACGCGTGCCGAACGGATCTGCGCAAGCATCGGAGCGATCCTCGATCGCGTCCCGTGGCTCAACCAGCTCGGGAACGTCGCATATCTTCGCAACGACCTCGGGGCCGCGGAGCGGTATTACAGGCAGGCACTCGCGCTGGGAGGACCGATCCAGCACGAGCAACTCGGGTTCGTCAACGCGAACCTGGCAACAGTCGCTCTCGAGACAGGCCGCTACGACGAGGCGCGCCGCCTGAACGCCGCAGCGATCGCGTTCAAGAAGAAGCAGCCGGAGGGGGCCGATTCGGTTCTCCGGTCGCGCATCATCGACGCGCGCATCGCCACGGCCGCGGGTGATTACGCGGCGGCCCGCAAGGCCGTCGAGACGGTGGCGGCGGAATCGGACAAGCCTGAAACACGCTGGCTGGCCGAGGCGCAGCTGGCGATCGTGTACGCGGCGGAGAAGCGCGACGCCGAAGCCGACAAGCAATTCCGGCACGCGATGTCGACGATGCGCAAAGCCAGAGCGTCGATCGCCGACGAGATGCTGCGGCTCCCGTTCAACAATCTCCCGCGGGACGTCATCGACGACTACCTCGATTTCCTGATCGCAGCCGGCCGCAAAGAGGACGCGCTGTCGACCAAAGAAGAGGTGCAGGGGCAGACGCTCGAAGAAGGGCTCGCGGTCAAAACGAACATCGATCCGCAAACGATCGCCCGCCAGACCGGCGCCTCCATCCTCTACTACCACCTCGGATCGCAACACTCGTATGTCTGGAGCATCACGCCGGATGCGATCCGCGTGGCCACGCTTCCTCCGCGCGCGAAGATCCGCGCCGAGGTCGATGCGTACGTGCGCGATCTCGTCGGCCCGATGGGCAGCAGCGAATCGCGCGGCATGACGCTCTATCGAATGCTCGTCGAGCCGTCGGCGATCCGCGGCGGACCAGTGATCGTCATCGCCGACGAGCGCCTGAACGTCCTCAACCTCGAAGCGCTCTTCGTGCCGGGTCCGAAACCGCACTACTGGATCGAAGACGTCGTCCTTCGCAGCGCGCCGTCGCTGCAGATCCTCGGACGCGCGATCCAGGCGCGAAAGCGGAACGATTCCGTGCTGCTGATCGGGAACGCACCGCAGGCCGACCCGGCGTATCCGGCATTGCCGCGGGCGGGAGTCGAAGTCGGCCGCGTGCGGAAGCGCTTCGCCCGCGCGGTGGTGCTCGACGGCGCGAAGGCGACGCCGACCGCGTACCGCCACGCATCACCGGAAACATTCGACGTCGTGCATTTCGTCGCGCACGGCGAAGCGACGATGACGAAGCCGCTCGACTCAGCCGTGATCCTCGCCCGCGATCAGAACGGCTCTTACAAGCTCTTCGCCCGTGACATCGTGCAGCAGCCGATCACGGCCCGCCTGGTCACGATCTCGAGCTGCTACGGTGCGGGGAAGCGGACGTATGTCGGCGAAGGGCTCGTCGGCCTGGCGTGGGCATTCCTCCATGCCGGCGCGCAGCAGGTCATCGCGGCGGTCTGGGACGTCAGCGACGTCGCGACGCCCGACCTGATGGACGCGATGTACGAGGGCATGCATGCGGGGCAGGAACCGCCGAATGCACTCCGCGCCGCGAAGCTGAAGCTGGTTCGCAGCAAGGGGGCGCACTCGAAGCCGCGATTCTGGGCGCCGTTCGTCATCTATTCGGGCATGTGATGAGCGCGCAATGCGTTCTCACGTGGTCATGCCTTCTGGTTCTCCAGGCGTCTTCCGGCGCGCGATCGCGATCCGCGGCGCGCGAACTCATAATCTCAAGAACGTCAACGTCGAGATTCCGCAGCGTCAGCTGACGGTCATCACCGGCCCATCGGGCTCGGGGAAGTCGTCGCTTGCGTTCAACACGCTGTACGCCGAGGGGCAGCGGCGCTTCGTCGAGTCGATGTCGACCTACGTGCGGCAGTTCCTCGAGCGGATCGACCGGCCCGACGTCGACGAGATCGACGGCATCCTCCCGGCCATCGCCATCGAACAGAAGAACTCGGTGAAGAACGCGCGCTCCACGGTCGCGACCGCCACCGAGCTCGCCGATCACATCCGGCTCTTCATGACCTACTGCGGAGAGACGTGGTGCGCCGACTGCCAGACGAAGGTGCGCAAGGAGTCGCCGGAGTCGATCACGCGGGAGATTGCGTCTTCGCTGAAAGGCAAACGGGTCGTCGTGCTCGCGCCGGTCTTCTTCGAGGCCGCGAATCGAAGCGAAGTGCTCGTGCAGCTGATCAAGGCCGGCTACTTCCGCGCCTGGATCGACGGCGCGGTCGCCGATCTGAAGGAAGTGGAGACGAGCGGCACGGCGCTGGAGATCGTCATCACGCGACTTCGCGTCGACGAGGAGAAGCAGGGACAGATCACCGAGGCGATCGAGCAGGCGTTCGAGATCTCGAAGGGGACGGTGAACGTCCTCGAAGAATCGGAAGAAGGCTGGCTCTCGCATCGCTTCACGTCGCGCTTCGCCTGCAACAAGTGCGGGACGGAGTTCATCGAGCCGACGCCGCACCTCTTCTCCTTCAACTCGCCGCTCGGTGCCTGCACGGTCTGTCAGGGCTACGGCCGGATCATCGGCATCGACATGGAGAAGGTGATCCCGAACCGCGCGCTGCGGCTCGACGAGCAGCCGATCGCGCCGTGGAACTCGCCCGGCTACGAGGACTGCTACGAAGACCTCGATAAAGCGTCGAAGAAATACGGCCTGCGTCTCGACGTGCCGATCAACGAGCTGACGCCGGCGGAATGGGACCTCCTGCACAACGGCCGCAGCAAGTGGTACGGCATCAAAGGCTTCTTCGAATGGCTGGAGACGAAGAAGTACAAGATCCACGTCCGCGTGAAGCTGGCGAAGTACCGCAGCTACGAGCCGTGCCCCGACTGCCACGGCTCGCGTCTGAAGAGCGCGGCGAACCACGTGAAGTTCCGCGACCTCTCCATCGCCGACCTCTTCGCCATGAACGTGAAGACGGCGCGGCGATTCTGGGAGTACCTCCCGCTCGACAAGCAGGAGGAGGCGATCGCCGGACACCTGCGCCGCGAGATCGTCAACAGGTTGACCTATCTCGACGAGGTGGGTCTCTCGTACCTCACGCTCGACCGCCAGACCCGCACGCTCTCCGGCGGCGAGGCGCAGCGCATCAACCTCGCGGCGGCGCTCGGGTCGTCGCTGACCGAGACGATGTACGTGATCGACGAGCCGACGGTCGGCCTGCACGCGCGCGACAGCGAGCGGCTGCTCGCGGTGCTCAAGCGCCTGCGCAACGCGGGGAACACGGTGATCGTCGTCGAGCACGATCCGACGATCATCGCGGGAGCGGATTACAACATCGAGATCGGGCCGGGGGCGGGGGAGCATGGGGGGCAGATCGTGTACGCCGGCAAGGGACGCGCCCTCACCCGGCACTCCGTGCCATCCTCTCCCGCTGACGCGCGAGAGGGGAGTGGGGAGATCCACATTCGCGGGGCGCGGGAGCACAACCTCAAGGGTGTCGACGTCGCGATTCCTCTCGGGCGGCTCGTCGCCATCACCGGCGTCTCCGGGTCCGGCAAATCGACGCTCATCCGCAACTGTCTCTTCAATCGCTACCAGCGCGACGTGCGCGGTACGAACGGCCTCGACGTCGGCAAGAGCGTCATCTCGGGAACCGAGCTGATTTACGACATGGAGTTCGTCGATCAGTCGCCGATCGGCCGCTCCTCGCGCTCGAATCCCGCGACCTACACGAAGGTGTGGGACGACATCCGCAAGCTGATGTCGGAGACGACGGCGGCGAAGCTCAACGGCGTCACCGCCGGCATGTTCTCGTTCAACACGGTTGGCGGGCGCTGCGAGGTGTGCGAGGGAGCGGGGACGGTCACGATCGACATGCAGTTCCTCGCCGACGTCGAAGTGACCTGCGAGAAGTGCAACGGCCGCCGCTTCGGCGAGCAGGTGATGAAGGTCCGCTACAAAAGTAAAGATGTTGACCAGATCCTGAATCTCACCGTGGACGAGGCGACGAAGTTCTTCATCGACAAGCGCGGCATTCTGAAGAAGCTCGCCTCGCTGCGTTCCGTCGGCCTCGGCTACCTCCGGCTCGGGCAGTCGACCGACTCGCTCTCCGGCGGCGAAGCGCAACGCCTGAAGCTCGCGTCGTTCCTCGCGGAGTCCGCAGCGAAGGCGAACGAGAACGGCGGACGTCTCTTTCTCTTCGACGAGCCGACCACCGGCCTCGCGGCGTCCGACGTCGCGCAGCTCATCGCCACGTTCCGCGATCTCATCGACCGCGGCAACTCGGTCCTGGTGATCGAGCACAACCTGCAGCTGATCGAGGCGGCCGATCACATCATCGACCTCGGCCCCGAGGGAGGGGATGGAGGCGGCGAGGTCGTGGCGGTCGGGACGCCGGAGGAGATCGCGGCGAACGAGCGGTCGATCACCGGACGGTATCTGAAGGCGTCGGCGACAATTACGGCGTGAAGATTCTCGCCATCTCCGGCAGCCTCCGCTCCGCATCGAAGAACACCTCACTCCTACGCGCGCTCGCGGCGCTCGATCCGTCGATCGCGCTGTACGAGCGGATCGGCGAGCTGCCGCACTTCAACTCCGATATCGATGACGCGGGCGCGCCGCAATCGGTGCTCGACTACCGCGAGCAGCTCCGCGACGCCGACCTGATCGTCATCTCCTCGCCCGAATACGCGCACGGCGTTCCGGGCGTGATGAAGAACGCGCTCGACTGGGTGGTCGGGAGCGGCGAGCTGATGGAGAAGCCGGTCGTGCTCATCAATACATCGCACGCATCGAAGTTCGTCTGTCCGCAACTGAGCGAGACGTTGACCGTCATGTCAGCGAAGGTGGTTCTGACTGTCACGATCTGGCCGCTCGAAGAAAGCAGTCTCCGCGCTTTGACCGACCAACTTCACAACATTGAAACGACCGCTCGTTCCGCATAACGACCGCTCGTGCTCCGGGGCGCGAAAAGTGCACACAACCGGGTGCTAAAATGGCCCGCCCACCAGGTTTACTCAGGAGAACTGCATGAGCATTGCGGAGAAAGAATTTCCCGACATCGTCGGAGCGGCACCGGACGTTCCGGCAGCCGCGGCATTCGAGCCATACATTCCGGCGGACCGGGAGCTTCGTGAGCTCACGGTGTTGCCGATCATTATCGGCACCCTCCTCGGCATGATCTTCGGCGCCTCGTCGCTGTATCTCGTGCTGAAGGTCGGTCTCACCGTCAGCGCGTCGATTCCGGTCGCGGTCATCTCCATCACGTTCTTCCGCCTCCTTTCGAAACTCGGCGGGAAGGACGCGACGATCCTGGAGAACAACATCGTGCAGACCGCGGGCTCCGCGGGTGAGTCGATCGCTTTCGGCGTCGGCGTCACGATGCCTGCGATCCTGATCCTCGGCTTCGACCTCGAGATCACGCGCGTGATGCTCGTCGCGGTCCTCGGCGGACTGCTCGGCATCCTGATGATGATCCCGCTGCGCCGCGCGCTGATCGTGCAACAGCACGGCCTGCTGAAGTATCCCGAAGGCACCGCGTGCGCTGAAGTGCTGAAGGCGGGCGCCTCGCCGGAGTCGATCGCCGCAGCGTCGGACACGGCGAAGAAAGAGATGGAGAAGCTCGGCGGCCAGACGACGAGCGCGAAGACCATCTTCACCGGCTTCGGCATCGGCCTGCTGTACAAGGCGCTCAACGTCGCCTTCCGCGGATGGAAAGACACGCCGGAGAAGGTCTTCGGTCAACCGTTCGCCGCCGGCTCCGTTTCGGCGGAGATCTCGCCGGAGCTCCTCGGCGTCGGCTACATCATCGGACCGCGCATCGCCTCGATCATGTGCGCGGGCGGCGTGCTCGCCTACCTCGTGCTCATCCCGGCGATCAAGTTCTTCGGCACCGGCCTTCTCACGCCGCTCGCGCCGGAGACGACGCGCCTGATCAAGGACATGTCACCTGGTCAGATCCGCAACGCCTACATCCTCTACATCGGCGCCGGCGCGGTCGCGGCGGGCGGCATCGTCTCGCTCCTCCGCTCGCTGCCGACCATCTGGCACGGAATGCGTGAAGGCATCAAGGACTTCCGCGGCGGCGCGGCGGCACGCGAAGGAATGGCACGCACCGACATCGATCTCTCGATGAAGCTCGTGCTCATGGGCAGCTTCGCGCTCGTGGCAGTCATCGCGCTGGCGAATCCGCTGTACGTCGGCGGCACCGGCTTCACGGCCCGCATCATGGCCGCGATCCTGATCGTCATCCTCGGCTTCCTCTTCGTCACCGTCTCCTCGCGGCTGACCGGCGAGATCGGCTCGTCATCGAATCCGATCTCCGGCATGACGGTCGCGACGCTGCTCATCACCTGCCTCGTGTTTCTGGTGATCGGCTGGACCGGATCCGCGTACTACGTGACCGCTCTGTCGATCGGCGCGATCGTCTGCATCGCGTCGTCGAACGGCGGCACGACCTCGCAGGATCTGAAGACCGGCTTCCTCGTCGGCGCGACACCGCGCAACCAGCAGATCGCGATCCTCATCGGCGCGCTCGCCTCGGCGATCATCCTCGGACCGATTCTTCTCAAGCTCAACAGCGCCGCCGGCGTCGTCCTGCCGCGCGTCAGCGCCGAGCCGACCACCGACGCGGAAGGCGCGCCGCTCAATCAGGTCGAGAACTGGCCAGCCGATCTGCATGTCGATCCGGCGACGCTGACGACCCATCATCAGTACGAAGGCAAAGACTACATGGCGTGGCACTACACGCCGCCGGGTGGCGCGTCGGCGCAGCAGTTCCTCGTCGACTCGACCGGCACGCCGCAGTTCCTCGTCGACCCAGGCATCAACGGGACGCACAAGTTCCTGGCAAACGGCAAGCCGGCGATGAAGAAGTTCGACGCGCCGAAGGCGACGCTGATGTCGTACATCATCAAGGGCATCCTCAATCACAAGCTGCCGTGGGGACTCGTGCTCCTCGGCGTGATGATCGCGCTGACACTCGAGATGTCGGGCATTCCGTCGCTCGCGTTCGCCGTCGGTGTGTACCTTCCGCTCTCCAGCTCCAGCCCGATCTTCATCGGCGGCATGATCCGCTACCTGACCGACCTCTACGTCCGCAAGAAGTACAAGGGGATGAACCTGACCGAAGAGCAACTCGTGGCGGAAGGGGACAAGAGCCCCGGCGTGCTGATGGCATCGGGCTATATCGCGGGCGGCGCGATCGCCGGCATCCTGATCGCGTTTATGGCGGGCGTGCCGTTCATGGCGAACTTCAATGGGAAGCTCGACAAGCTGGCGGAGAAGAATCCGTTCGTCTCGAGCGGCAATGCCGACCTGCTGTCGTGCATCCCGTTCGTGATTCTCATCGTTCTGCTTTACCTCGTCGGACGCGAGAAGCTGCTGGCGCCGGCGAAAGCGAAATCGTAATTTCGTAACCCGGCGTTTCACGACGGCCCGCTTCGGCGGGCCGTTTTGTTTTCGGCGTATCCTTACGACACTTCGGTCCTATGGCATTCGTCGGCTGGTTGTTCGCGACAGTCATCAGCGTGATCGCGCTCGTCACCGCGAAGCGCGCGAAGAAAAACGCGGAAAACGCCGAGGATGAGGTTCGGCATCTGCGGATCGCGCTGGAGAACCTCGGGAAGCGGGTGGCGGAGTTGCGGAAGGCGGCCGCGCAACCGGCACCTCCCGAGCCGGAGCCAGCCTTCGTGGAGCGACAGGCGCCCCCGCCTGTCGAACAACCGATCATGCCGACAGGCGAGGCGCCTGTCGCTCCACCAGAACCAACACCCGAGCCCGAGCCGGTCATCGCGGAACCGCCCCCTCCGCCCCCGCCCCCACCCATCCCCCAACCCGTCCCGGCGCAGCCGGCGGCGGCGTTCGATTGGGAAAACTTCATCGGCGTGAAGCTCTTCGCGTGGATCGCGGGTATCGCGCTCGTCCTCGCGGCGATCTTTTTCCTGAAGTACTCGATCGACAACGGATGGCTGACGTCGCGGGTGCAGGCGGCGATCGGCATCCTCGCCGGCTCGCTGCTGATCTGGATCTGCGAGCTGCGCATCGCACGCGACTACAAAGTCACGGCGAACGCGATGCATGGGGCGGGCATCGCCATCCTCTACGCCACGCTCTTCGCAATGTACGCGCGGTGGGAGCTCATCATCGCGCCGTTCGCGTTCGGAATGATGATCCTGGTGACGGCGGTCGCGGTCTGGCTCTCCATCCGCCGCGAGTCGGTCTTCATCGCGCTGCTCGGACTCCTCGGCGGCTTCGCCACGCCGGCGATGCTGTCGACCGGCGAGAACCGTCCGATCGGACTCTTCACCTACCTGCTGCTGCTCAACATCGGGCTGGCGTGGGTCGCCTGGCGGCGGCGCTGGACGACGCTCAGCATCATCAGCCTGATCTTCACCGCGATCTACCAGTGGGGCTGGATCGCGAAGTTCCTCACCGCGTCGCAGCTTCCGCTCGCCGCCGGGATCTTCCTCGTCTTCGCGATCGCCGCCGCGTCGTCGCTGATCATCAGAAGAAAGGACGACGGCAAGCAGCGCACGTTCGACGTCGTCGCCGTCGCGGGCGCCGTGCTGCCGCTGCTCTTCGCCGTCTTCACCGCGGCGGTGCCGGCGTACGGCTCGCACTACAACATCCTCTTCGGCTTCCTGCTGCTGCTCGCGGGCGGTCTCGCCACGATCGCGTTCACGCGCGGTCCCGCGTGGCTGCACCTCCTCGGCGGCATCGTCACGCTGCTCGTCTTCGTGATCTGGCGCGGCGCGTCGTACACGCCCGAGGCCTGGCCGGTGATCCTCGCCTGGGTCGTCGCGTTCTTCGCGCTCTACCTCGTGGTCGGCATGAAGTTCCGCACGAACGCCGTCTTCACCGCGCCGGCGTTGCTCTTCATCTTCCCGACACTCGTCGGAGCGGGCGACGGCGCGCCGGGACTGCTCTTCACCGTCCTCTTCGTGTTGCTCGCCGCGGCCGCCGCGTATGCGATCCGCTATGAGAACGGGATCGTCTACTACCTCGCGGCGTTCTGCGCGATCGCGACCGAGGGAATCTGGTCGTCGCAATACCTGACGCATGAGCGATTGCTGCATGCGCTCGCGATCTACGCGATCTTCGCGCTCTTCTTCCTCGGCGTGCCGCTGATCGCGCGGCGGATGCAGCGCCAGCTCAAGCCGCAAGGCGCGCTCACGTTCCTCGTGCTGCTGAGCATCGCGATGCTCTTCTTCCTCGACAACGGCACGGTCGCCGACGCGTCGCTCTGGGGACTCGCGCTGCTGCTTGCGATCCTCAACGCCGGATCGATGATGGAAGCGCGCGTCATCCACACACCGTTCATGTCGATCGCCGCGGCGCTGCTGTCGTGGGTCGTGATCGGCGTGTGGTGGGGCGCGGCGACGATCTCGCTGTCGCTGATTCCGGCGCTGTTCGTCATCGGCGCGTTCGGCGTGCTGATCGTGGTCGGCAACGTCCTCGCGAGCCGCGAATCGGACAACGCATCAGCATTCGAAGGAAGCACGTATCTCGGTCTGGCCGGACATCTGTTCCTGCTGTTCGTCGCGTCGCAGAAGCAGCTCGCCTTTCCGCCGTGGCCGCTCTTCGCGATTCTCGCGCTGCTCGATCTCGCGATCGGCGTCGCCGCGATCTACCTCAAACGCGCGAAGCTGATGACCGCCGCGATCGGCGCGTCGCAGGCAGTGCTGATCGTGTGGGCGACGCAGTCTTCGGTTGCGCCGTGGCCGAACACCGCGCTCGCCGCCGCGGTGCTCGTGGTGATTCTGGCGAAGGTGTGGCACGCGATCGATCGCCGCTTCGGCCCGAGCGTCGTGGCGGGCGTGTTCCTCGGACAGTTGGTCTGCATGGCCGCGGGTGAACATCTCTACGGAACGCTCCTCGCGGCGCACGTGCTGCTGCTGCTCGCGCTGTTCGTCGTCGCCTGGATCGATGAACGGCACATCGTTCTGCCGTTCGCCGCGCTCACCGTGGCGGTCGCAACCGCGATCGCGGATCTCGGCCCCTGGTCGCACCTGCTGACGTTCGCGACCGTGATCTACGCGCTCTTCCTCGCGTATCCGCTCCTCCTCGGCAAGCGCGCGAAGCAGTCCATCAGCCCGTACCTCGCGGCCGTCTTCGCTAGCTGCTCGTTCTTCGGCTTCGCGTACAGCGCGCTCGTCGACGCGGGCTACAAGCCGTACATCGGCGCGCTGCCGGTGGCGCAGGCGGCGCTGATGATGCTGCTCCTGTGGCGCGTGTTGCAGATCGAGCGCGACGTCGAGCGGATGCTCTCGCGGCTCGCGCTCGTCGCCGCCACGGTCCTCGGTTTCATCACGCTCGCCATTCCGCTGCAGCTGGACAAGGAATGGATCACCATCGGCTGGGCGCTCGAAGGGGCCGCGCTGATCTGGCTCTTCCGTCGCATCCCGCATCGCGGTCTGCTGCTGTGGGGCGGCGCGCTGCTCGCCGCGGTCTTCATGCGGCTCGTCTTCAACCCGGCAGTGCTCGAGTACCACGCGCGCTCCGCGACGCGCGTTCTCAACTGGTACCTCTACACCTACCTCGTCTGCGCGATCGCGATGTACGTCGCCGGATATCTTTTCCCTCGGACGACAAAGTGGGCGGTGGCCACGCTCAATGTCGCCGGCACGGTCCTGCTCTTCCTGCTGGTGAACATCGAGATCGCCGACTACTACTCGACCGGCTCGTCGCTGACGTTCAACTTCTGGTCGGCGCCGCTGCCGCAACTGCTGTCGTACACGCTCTGGTGGGCACTCTTCGCGCTGGCGATGCTCGTCGCGGGCATCCTGTTGCATCAACGCGCGGTGCGTGTCGCGGCGATCGTGCTGCTGTCGGTGACGATCCTGAAGTGCTTCCTCATGGACCTCTCGCACCTCGGCGGCCTCTATCGCGTCGGCTCGCTTCTCGGTCTCGCCGGCTCGCTCGTGCTGGTCGGATTGCTGCTGCAGAAATTCGTCATTCGCAAGACGGAGACGAGCGCCGCTTGATCCCGCTGCTGCTGCTCGCCGCGACGCTGAACCGTCCGATCGTCCCGGCGCACGCCGGTCCGAATCGCGTCGACCCCGACGTCGAGCTGCTCGCGCATGCGCGATCCGACTTGAGCGATCTGCGCCTCTTCGATGCGAACGGACGCGAAGTGCCGTATCTGCTGATCGCGCCGGCGTCGCGCGAGCCGCGCTGGACCGACGGCCGCGTGCTGCCGGTCGCGCGAACGAAAACCACCTCGGGCTTCGAGCTCGATCTCGACAGCGTCTTCACCGTCGATCGCATGCGCATCGACGGGATCGCCACGCCGTTCCTCAAACGCGCGCGACTCGAGGGAAGCGGCGACCGCGCGCACTGGACGATGCTCGCCGATGACGCGACGATCTTCGATCTTCCCGACGACAAGCTGCGCAACATCGAGATCGCGTTCGAGCCGGGAGCGTACCGGTACCTCCGCGTGACGTGGAACGACCGCAACAGCGCGGTGGTCACGCACGTCGGCGGCGCATCCGCGCGGCTGCACGACGCCAACACGCCGTCCGAGCCGATGCGCGTGCCGCTCACATTCCGCAAGATCTCCAGCGAGCCGCAGAAGAGCCGTTACCACATCACCTTGCCTGGCGCGCAGCTCCCGATCGCCGCGATCGAAGCAGCAGTGACGAACGGCGAAGTGTTCCGCGAGGCCTCGGTGTACCAGCCGTCGCTCGAAGGCGGCCGCATCATCCCGCAGATGCTCGGGACGTCGACGCTGAAACGCGCGGAGCGGTTCGGCGGCGTCGCGGCGGACATGGGAGTGAAGATCCAGCATCCCAGCGGCGTCGATCTCGAGCTCGTTGTCGACGACGGCAACAACCCGCCTCTCGCGATCACCAGCATCGACGCGCGACTCGAGCCGCTGCCGTGGCTCTGGTTCGAGAGCACCGACGGCTCGCCGATCACCGCACGCTACGGCGACGCGCAACTGAGCGCGCCGCGTTACGACCTCGAGGCGTCACGCGCGACGATCGCGAAGAGCACGCCGCCGCCCGCACGCTGGGAAGGAACGGGCAAGACCGCATCGAACGCGAGCGCCGAGACCACGACCATGGCCTCGTTCCGCGGTGCGGCGGTCGATCGCAACGACTTCCGTTACGCGCGCACGATTCCGGTTGCGCCGGCCGGCGTGACGAAGCTCGCGCTCGATGCCGACGTCCTCTCCCGCAGCCGGAGCATCGCCGACGTACGCATCGTCGACACGAAGAATCAGCAGGTGCCGTACATCGCCGAGTACGAGGCGTCGCCGCTGAAGCTCACGCTGAAAGTTCCGGAGCGGACAGCCGACGGTAAGCTCTCGCGCTACACGTTCGAGCTACCGTACGACACGCTGCCGGAGTATTCGCGCATCGTCTTCACCACGTCGTCGCATGTGTTCGAGCGCGGAGTTACGCTGCGTCTCGCCGCGGACGAGAGCCACGGCCGCGAGGCGACGGTCATCGGGAACGAGACGTGGAGCAGCAGTCAACCCGAGGCCGCGCCGCCGGTGCTCGCGTTCTCGCTGCCGCATGCGAAGAAAGTCGAGCTGGTGATCGACGAAGGGGACAACGCGTCGCTGCCGATCACCTCGGCGACGATCGACATCCCGGCCGTCTCGCTGCGCTTCTACAACCCCGGAAGTCCGCTCACGCTGCTGTACGGAAATGCGCGCGCCTCAGCGCCGCAGTACGATCTCGCGCTCCTCGCGCCGCGCGTCCTCGGCGAACCGGCGCGCGATCTCACGCTCGGCGCGACGGCAGGAGCGGCGAAGGAAGAAGCGGCGCTCGACGCGAAGATCTTCTGGGGCGCGCTCGCCGTGGCGACGATCATCCTGCTGGCGATTCTTGCGCGGCTCGTGCGGTCACGAACGTAAGCGCGCACGTTCCGCGGGAGCCCACGTCGACGCAATCCGCCGTGCCGACCACTTCGGTAACGCGCGCGTCAACCAGACGTAGCCGATCATCAGCAGATTCACCGCGGCGACGAGCATGATCGAGTCGTAGCGCGTCAGCATCGGCACGTGTGCCCCGGGCCAGCGGATCAGCAACACATCGACGGCGACGACGAGCAGCAGTTGCGAGATGTCGCGGAACAACGCGCGACGGCGCGCGCGACGGATCGCCGGCCGCGGGTCGCAGTGAACGACCGGCGGGCAGCCACGATGGGAGATTCCGGGGAGGAGCTCTGGTCGAGGCATCGCACCCGGTCCGACAACCGGGTGCGTCCGATTATTTCAAATAACTGAAGAGCTCACCGTATCCGGATGGTCTGCGCGATGTAGTTCCCATCGGCATCGCGGAACGCCTTCACCACCACCGCGTCGCCATCCTTCAGCCGTTCCGCCGTGGAGTAGGCGCCGCTCTTCGTTTTGATCGGGAGATCGTCGGCGACGTTGATGCGGAAGACGGCGTTCGTCTTCGACTCGCGCACCACGAGCAGCGGTCCATTCGCGAGCGACTCGCTCACCGTGCCCCAGATCGTCACCATCGGCAGCGTCGCGTTCACCGCGGGGGGCGGGAGGGGGTTGGGTGTGCTGTTGTCGTTCGCGTCGAGGAAGCGGACGGTGGTCGCGGCAAAGAGGTCGGCGGCGTTGCCGAACGAGCCGGTGATCTGCACGCGATCGCCGGCCTGCAGGTCGCGCGCGCGGACGCGGGCGCCGCTGCTGTCGAACGCATTGGTCAGATCGACGCGGATCTCGCCGCGTCCCGTGTCGACGCGCACCATCTCGGTCGTCCGGTCGACGCGCGTCACCGTGCCGCTGACCTGCGTCACGCTGCGCGTCGTGCCCCCTTCCTGCACGCTGATGAGCACTTCCATCGAGCGCGCGGTCACTTCGCCGCCGCTCGTCGAGGTCGACTGCGGCTCGATGCGCACGCGGTCGCCGGTCTCGAGGTTGCTGATCTGGTAGGTCTGGCCGCGGTAGTAGACCGGCGTGTTGCGCGTCGCGCGGATCGTGATCATCTCGCGACGGTCGGTCTCCACCACCACCCGCCCTTCATCAGCGTTCACCTGCCGCACCGTTCCTTCGACGCGGCCGTACACCGTAACGTCGCTCGACGGCGGCGCGGTGGTCGGCGTCGAGATCGTGTTCGGCGGACGCGTGTCGCCGACGCCGGTCTGGCTCGCGGGGACGGAGCGCCCGAGAAGCGTGACGAATTCGGCCCCGATCGCGTGATTACCGCGGCCGATGCCGCGCACTTCGACGCGGTCGCCGAGGCGGAGATTGCTGAAGCCTTTCGTCCCGATGAAGATCTCGGGCTGGCCGTTGATCACGCCGCCGAAGCCGTTGTACTGCGTCGACAACGTATCGGCGATCACCGGTATCCGGCCGTAGCGATCGTTGTCGGCCGTGATCTGCAGCCGGCTGGAGCCTTCGTCGATATCGACGATCGTGCCGACGATCGAGCCGCGGTTACCTTCCGAAACGTCCGATGCGGCGCGCCACTGCGCGAGGGCGGGGAGTGCAAGCAGGCAAAGAAGCAGAGCGTGTTTCATGTGCGCCTCCAGGGTTGAGACGAGCAACTAACGCGCCGCTACTTTACGCCCCGCGATCCAGGCCTCGCTGACGACGCGGTCGTCGCCCATGAAAATGAGACCGGCGAGCAGGTCCTCGAGCGACGATGCCCGGTCGCTGCGCATGGAGATCAGCGGCGTGGCGTGCAGATCCATGACCAGGAAATCGGCCGATTTCCCGACCTCGATACTCCCCGTTTCCTTGTCGAGCGACAGCGCGCGCGCACCGCCGAGCGTGGCGAGATACCAGAGCTGGAACGGGCTGAGCGAGACGCCCTGCACCTGCTGCACCTTGTACGCGTCAGCCATCGCATTGAGCATCGACGGCGTGGTGCCGGCGCCGATGTCGCTGCCGAGACCGACGACGACGCCCGCGTTCAACACACGCAAAAGAGGGAAGAGGCCGCTGCCGAGGAAGAGATTCGAGTTCGGACAGTGCGCGATGCGCGAGCGGCGTTGATGCAACAGGTCGAGCTCTTCGCTGCTGAGGTAGACCCCGTGCGCGAGCACCGTCTTCTCGTCGAGCAGGCCGTAGTCGTCGTACACGTCCGCGTACTCGGCCTCGGCGAAGAGCTGCTGCACCCACAACACCTCGTTGCGGTTTTCGGAGATGTGCGTGTGGACGTACGCGTCGGGGAACTCGCGCTTGAGGTCGCCGGCGTAGCGCAGCAGGACCGGCGTCGACGTCGGTGCGAAGCGTGGCGTGATTGCGTATTGCAGCAACCCCCGCTTGTGCCATTTCTTCAGCAGCTCGCGGCTCTGCTCGTACGACGTGCGCGGATCCTCGAGCAGGAAGTCGGGCGCGTTCCGATCCATCATGTTCTTGCCGATGATTCCGCGGAAGCCGCGCCGCTCCGCCTCGGCGAAGAAGATCTCGGTGGCTTCGTAGTGGATGGTCGAGAAGATCAGCGCGCAGAGCGTGCCGTTGCGCAACAGCTCGTCGAAGAAGACCTTCGCCACGACTTCCGCGTGCTTCGGATCGGCGAACTTCGCCTCGGTGGGAAACGTGTAGCGATTGAGCCATTGCAGGAGATCGCCGCCGTACGAGCCGATCATCTCGAGCTGCGGCGCGTGCAGGTGCGTGTCGAAGAAGCCGGGGGAGATCAGCTTGTGCGAGCCGAGCTCGACGACCTCGCCAGCGTCGCCAGCATGAAGCGGACGCTCGCTCCAGTCGCCGACGCCGGTGATGCGCCCGCCCTCGATCGCGAGGTAGCCGTCGTCGAACGTGTGATACGAAGTCGCGATGTCCGTGGCGAACGGATCGGCTACGGGCGTGAAGATGCGCGAACGGAAGAGCTGCACGCGCGAATTGTACGGTGCTTCACTTTTTCAGGACGTCGATGCGCCAGCTGAATTGATCGACGAGCTTCTCCGTCCAGCCCTCTTTCTTGAAGGCGATGCGCCCGCGCGGATCGAGGAACCAGGTCGTCGGAAACGCGGAGACTCCGGCGCGATGCACCCAGCCGTCGTCGAGGAGAACCGGGAAGTCGTGGTGATTCGTCGCCATCCATTGCTTGACGACCGCGGGATCGCTGTCGGTATCGACGGTGAGGATGCGCACCTGCTCGTCGTTGGCGTAACGCTTCGCCAGCTTCGCGAAGTCAGGCATCTCCTTCACGCACCAGCCGCACCAGACGCCCCAGAAGTTCACCACCGCGACCTTGCCTTTGAGATCGGCGAGCGACACGGTCTTGCCGTCGAGTGACTTCAGCTTGAACTCGGGAGCGCTCACCGGTTTGGCGATGCGCGTGGCGAGCACGCGCTCCCGGCTCGCCGCTTCGCCGGTCGTGTTCACCCGCTTGAGATACGCCTCGAAACCGTCGAGCGACGTGTGCTTCCGTCGATAGAGCGCTTCGAGCGCGCCGCGATTGAGATTCACGCCGTTCGTCTGCAGCGACAGCCCTTCGCGATAGAGCTGCTCCGCTTTCGTGGTCATCTGCTGCGCCTCGAAGCTGCGTCCGAGGTGGTAGGTGATGGTCGAGCTCTCGGGGAAGAGGACGCGCGCGGCGGTGAGCTCCTTCTGCGCTTCCTTCACCTTGCCGCGCGCGAGGAGGACCCAGCCGAGCGTGTCGCGCATCGTGGCCCGTGACGTGCGCTCGACGCGCTCGCGCAAGTCCGCGGCCTCCATCGCAAACGAGAGGAGATCGCGCTCGTTGAGCGCGGGCAGTTTGCGCGCGGTGCTCTCGGCGTATTCGAGATCGAGCTTGCGGTCGGCGAGTTTCTGCAGCGCCATCGCGACCTGACCGGCGTACTGCACCGACACCGGAATCGCGTGCACGAGCTTGATGAGCTGTTGATCGTCGTTTTCTTCGCGCAGCAATGAAAAACTGGCGGAGGCGATCGCTTCCGGATTGTGTCGATACGGATAGTTCAGGACATCGAGCAACGTCGGACGCGATCGCGCGCGGCTCAACAGGACGTTCAGCGCCTGCGGGCTCGCCGGCGCTTCGCGCAGGATGCGGTCCTGCAACTCGCAGACGCGGTCGTCCATCTTCAACTGACGAAAGCCGCGCGACGCGACGGCGAGCACGAATGGATCGCCGCCGCTCTCGTCGATCCACGCTTCGAGCGCCGCGGCGTTCGGGAGCTGCGTGGCCATGACGTACGGCGACAGCTTCGCGGCGCGCTCGAGCAGTGGCGCCGCTTCATCACGGCGGCGCAGTTGCTTCAGCATCGCGCCGAGACGCGTGAGTGCGGGGAGGTTCGACGGATCGAGCTTCAACGCCTCGCGAAAGGCGGCGATCGCCTGCTCGTCGCCGTCAGGTTTCGCCTGGAGGATGCCGGCCTTCGCGACGAGCACGCGCGGTGTCGCGGGCAAGGCATCGAGCACCTTCAGCGCTGCATCCGGCTGCATGACGCTGTTCAGCGCCATCGCTCGCGCGATCACCAGCTCCTCGCGCGTTTCGTTCGCCAGCTTCTCCGCGATGAGTTTGTTGTCGTCGAGGTGATCGGGATCGTCCTGATACGCATGCGCCAGCGCGAGCCAGCTCCACGGACTCTCCGGATGCGTCGCGCGCATCTCCTCGGCAACGCGTTCCGCTTCGAATCCGTCGACGCGCAACAGCGCGGTCACGTACCACGCGCGTTGCTCGAGATCGGCCGGCGCTCCGGCCTGCACGGCCGTGGCGAAGTCGTACGACTCGGACAGCTGTTGCAACGATGCGAGGAGCAGAAGAGCGGCAAGCATCGTCAGAACCTCGCGCCGAGCGAGATGCGGAAGGTGCGGGGCTGCTGATAGGCGAGCTTGTTGTTCACCTGGCCGAACGTCGGCGAGAGCTGGAAGTTCGCGATGTTCTTGCACGTCGCGCTCGACGTCGCCGTTCCTTGCGGACATTCCACCGGCGCCGTGGTGAACGGGTTGAAGATCGCGAGGTTGCGGTCGGTGCGGTTGATGATCACCCGCTTGTCGACGCCTCCCGGGTTCTCCACCGCCTGAGCGTTGAAGATGTTCTGCACGTCGGCCTGCGCGAAGAGCTGCGCGGCGCGGATCGGGATGGCCCAGTTGAAGCCGAAGTCGGTCGCGCTCACGTCGTCGACGCGCAGCGAGCCGCGCGGCGCGAAGTAGTACGTCGCGCTCGGCGTCGCGACGTAACCGGGATTCTTCGTCACGATGCGGCGCATCTCCAGGAGGGCCGTCGCGTTGTAGTTGCGCGCGCTGTGATAGCGCTCCAGCAGTGTCAGATCGAACTGCCCGATGCCGGTGTCCAGCGTCCAGGCGAGCCAGACGTTCGCGCGATTGCGGACGTCGGAGCTGAGATATCCGACCGGGGCGCCCTGCGCGAAGTTCGTGTACTCGGGATAGTACGCGGCCGGCTCCGATACCGATGCGGCGACGCCCGAGGAGTTCTCGTTCTCCACGTTGCCGGTCAGACGAGACCACGTGTAATTGCCGCCGAGCGACAGCTGGTGCAATCGATATGTCCCCTGCAGCAGGACGGCGTTGTACTTGCGCAGCAGATCGTCGTCGCTGTTCTCGACGACGATGCGGTCGACGACTTGTCCGCCCGCCGTCTCCGTTCGCCCGAGGTCGAGCGTCGCCCGCTTCGCGTAGAAGCTTCCCCAGCGGCGGCGGACGTAATCGGCGCGGACCATTCCTTTCCCTTCGAACGTCATGCCGTAACCGACCGTGACCTCGCGTGCGTACGGCGACTTCAGCGGACCGGCGAATTCCTCGCCGCCGGGGTAGAACGAATCGAGCAGGTAGTCGTCGGGCTCAATGCTGTGAAACCAGGCGAAGACCTGGCGCAGCACTTCATCGGTCGGCAGCGGCGTGCCCGACGTGTTGAGCTCCGGACCCTCGTAGTCGTAGACGATGTACGCCGGCTGGCCGGCGACCGCGGTCTCGAACGTCAGCGGCTGTGCGATCTTTGCCGCGTAGACGCTGTAGCTCGCACTGATGCGATGACGGCCGTTGCCGCGCACGTCGAAGATCGCGCCGAGACGCGGTGAGATGCGGCTGTCGTCGATCGCGCGCACGCCGTTCATGTCGTGGCCGCTGTTCGAGTCGTAGCGCAGTCCCGCGTTGAGCGAGAGGTGCGTGCCGAGGTCGATGCGATCGTTCATGAATCCGGCGAAGGAGCGGAACTTCGTCGGCGACGCCGGTGCGACGAGCGGTTGCCAGACGACGAACGTTTCGCCCGGGATGGCCTGCGTGATGACATTCTGCCCCGAGTAGGTCAGCGTCGTGAGGAGGAGGTAGTCGCTCGCGGTCTGGTGATTGTTCTCGAACAGCGTCTCGTGAAAATCGTCGACGCCGGCGATCACGCTGTGCGTCCCGAATCGTGACGTGGCCGCGAACCACGTCGCCTTGGCGATGAAGTCGTGATTGTTCCGATAGGGGCTGGCGCCGCAGACCGCGCAGAACATCGGCGACCAGGCGTGCGCGCCGGTGGCGAAGTCTTCGACCATCGTCCCGAGGATCGGATCGGTCGACGTGCCGCCGATCGCGCCGAGCTCGTACGTCTTCCGGCTGTATTGCACCTCCCCGACGAGGTCATGACCGAAGATGCCGGTGTATTGCAGCGCGGCGAGCGTGTTCGGGATGCTCGCCGTGACGGTGCTTCGTAGATCGGCGATCGTGCCGCCCGCATCGTTCACGCGCCGCGACTTCGCGCTGATGTACGAGCCGACCACGCTGTGCTGCCGCGTCAGAAAGCCGGTCAGCTTCGCCTCGTAACGATCGTCGTCGAGGCGATGCGTGTACGGGATGTTCGTACCGAACGTCTGCCGCGCGTCGCTCCGTCTCGCGTAACGGCCCGCGGTGAAGAACCAGAGGCGATCTAGCACGACGCGGCCGCCGAGCGTGCCCTCGTAGTTGTGATCGATCTGGTCCAGATGCTCCGGCTCGGGATACGCCGTGCGCGCCGTCCACTTGTCGCTGGTCAGCGTGTCGCGAAGCGAGCCTGACAGCTCGTTGCCGCCCGATTTCGTGATCACCGAGACTACGCCGCCGGTGAACCGCCCGTACTCCGCGGAGATGCCGGCGGTGAGCACGGTCGTCTCCTGGATCGCATCCTCGATGAAGAGGTTGTGCGGCTGGCCGTTAACCTCCTGGCTGATCGTGACGCCGTTGACGAGGTAGAGGTTGTCGTACGACTGCGCGCCGTTGATCACGAGCTGGCCCCCGCCGCCGCCGGTGTCCTGCACGCCGGGCGCGATACGGACGGCGTCGAGGATCGAGCGGCCGACGGGAAGAATTTCAACGAGATGCGCGTCGAGCGTCGAAGAGACCTGCGGCGTGTCGTTGAAGCCGACCTGCGGGTAGATGGTCAGCTCGTCGTGCGCCATAAACCTCATGTCGATGCGGAGTGTGTCGCCAACATGCAGCTCGAACGTGCGGTTCTCTGAAGGCCACCCTTGCGCCTCGAACGTGATGCCGTATTTGCCGGGAGGAAGTGCGGCAAAACTGTAGTCCCCGTCTACTGACGCGTTCGTGACCTGCACCGACAACGTCGTAACTCCGTAGACCGTGACCACGGCCCTTGCGGGGAAGCCACCAGAGAAGGTCACGTGTCCCGTTACGCTGCCAGTCGGTGCCTGCGCGAAAACAACGGCGGCGGAGAAGAGCAACAGCACGCACGACACGAGTCGACGCATTCGGAGACTCCTCCTCGCGTCGAGCAGACGTATGGAAAGGGGGACTTATTACCGCGGTCAAAACACTTGCAGCATCGGTTCTCGCACACGATGATCGGCGCTGCGATGCGCGAAGGCCTCGATCCGCAACTTGAATCGCTCGTCGCCGCGCGTGACGACACCGCGCGCGCCGCGGCCATCGAGCGCCTGCTCACCGAGGTCGCCGATCCCGTGATCCGCCGCAGCCTCTTCCACCGCCTCGGCGCCCGCGAGCCGGAACTCGAGGACATCCGCGGCGGCGTGATGCTCCGCCTCGTGCGCAAGCTCGACGAACTGCAGCGCGGCATCAGCGATCCGATCGGCAGCTTCGCCGACTACGTCGCCATCGTGACGTTCCACGCCGCTGACGACTTCCTCCGCCGCAAGCAGCCACAGCGGGCGCTGCTGTCGAATCGCATTCGCTATCTGCTGACGCACGACGCACGCTTCGCGCTCTGGCAGTTCGAGCGCGAGCTCGTTTGCGGCCTGGCGAAATGGCGCGATCGCCCGCCACAGCCGCGTCCGCTCGATCCGGCGGCCGCGGATGAACGCCAGCTCGGTGACTCGCTGGCCCGCATCTTCGCCAAGGTCGGCGCGCCGCTGCCGTTTCACGAGATCGTCGCGCTCTTCGCCGCATCGTCGACCGTCGCCGAGATCAACATGCCGCTCGAAGACGCCGACCTCCACGAGCTCGCGCCGTCGGCGTTCGAGCAACTGGCGTCGAAGGAGACCGCGGCGCACCTCTGGCGCGAGATCGAAGAGCTCCCGCCGCGCCAGCGCGCCGCGCTCCTGCTCAACCTCCGGGAGGCGGGGGGCGGAAGCGCGATTCCGCTACTGACACTGACCGGACTGGCGACCGCGGAGCAGGTCGCGGATCTGGTCGGGATTCCGGCGACGGAGTTGGCCTCGATCTGGAACGAATTGCCGCTCGACGACAACACGATCGCCTCCCGGCTGGGGGCGACGCGGCAGCAAGTCATCAATTTGAGAAAATGCGCCCGGGAACGGCTGGCCCGGCGCCTTTCGAAACGGTAATCACAGCCAAATGCACGCGTCTCTGTGAGGTGACCATGAAAACAGACGAGAAGGAACGGCAGGCGCTGGTCAAGGCGCTGGTCGCGGAGCTTTCGGCCGCTGAGCCTCTCCATCTCGACTATGACCTGATCGAGGCCTACGTCGACGGCCGCAGCGACATCATCGATCAGGAGATCGTCACCAGCCATGCCTCGATGTGCACGATGTGCGGGCGCGAAGTCCGGGATTTGCAGACATTTGCGGCCCAGTACCGCCGCCGGCGCAACTGGCTGCCGCTGTCGATCGCTGCGATCGCGGCCGGTCTCGTCGTGGCCCTCGTGACGCTTCTCCGTCCTTCCGCAACGGTGGTGACGCTTCACGACGGCAGTCGCGAAGTCCGCCTCCTGCGCAATGGGCAGCTCTCCGGCATGCGCGGCCTGACCGACGACGACGCGAGGCGCGTCACGAACGCGCTCCGCGGCGGGACGCTCTCGATTCCGGCGGCGGCGACGCAGCTGGCGCGATCGGGCGAACTGCTCCGCTCGACGTTCACCGGCACAGCATCGTTCGAGCCGCTGGCACCGATCGGATGCATCATCCTCAGCGACAGGCCTACCTTCGAATGGACCGCCGTTCCCGGTGCTCGCTATCGCGTGGAAGTCTTCTCCGACCATTTCCGTCCGGTCGCCGACAGCGGCCTGCTCGACGCGACGCGCTGGACGGCGCCGCAATCGCTGCAGCGGGGCGCGACGTACGTCTGGCAGGTGACGGCGATCCACAACGGCAGCGAGACGACGTCGCCGGCGCCGCCGGCCCCCGAGGCGCGCTTCGCGATCCTCGACGAGACGAACGCGCAGTCGATCGCACGGCTCGAGCAGATCGAGCCGCGCTCGCACCTCGCCCTCGGCGTCGCGTACGCGGAAGCGGGAGTGACGGCGGAGGCGGAGCGCGAATTCCAGGAGCTGGCGAGCGAAAACCGTGGCTCGGCCGATGCGCGGCGCTTGCTGCAGTCGCTGCGCTCGCACTAGGCGCATTCGCGCAACCCGATCCGCGCGCGCTCGCACAACGTGCGATCGATCTCACGAACGAGCTCCGTCTCGATGAAGCTGCGAAGGTGGCGGTCAAGGCGCGAGCCGCGGCGATCACGTGCGACGACCTGATCGGCGTCGCGCGCGCTGCCGACGCGCAGGGCGTCGTAGCGCGCGTTCGTGGCGATGCCGGCACCGCACTCGACTACACGACGGAAGCGCTCGCAATCGCCGAGGCCACGCGCGACACCGCGACGATCGCGCGCGCCTGGAACGACCTCGGGCGGATCGAGCTCGATCTCCTGCACGATGCCGCGGCTGCACGCGACGCGTACCTGCGCGGCCTCGCCATCAATCCGTCCGACGCGCGACTGCTGAACAACCTCGGCAACGTCGCCCGCGCGGAGGGCGATTTTCGCAACGCGATCGCGTACTACACGCGCAGCGGCGCGGCTGCGAAGAAGGCGCACGATCGATACGGGCAGATCAGCGCGGAGCACAACATCGGGCTCGTGTACACGCAGCAGAACGATCCCGCCGCAGCGCTCGTGCATCTCAAGCGCGCGCTGGCGATGGATCGCTCCGCGCGAACGTTGCTGTCGATCTCCGAGGCGCGGCGTGCACTCGGCGATACGGCAGGCGCGCTGCGCGATCTGCGGCGTGCGCGCGCGGCAGCGAAGGACGATCTGACGCTGGCGACGATCCTGTTGCGCGAGGGCGATCTCCGCCTCGATCGGCACGATCTCGCGGGCGCCGCGCGCAATTTCGATCGCAGCATCCGCCTCGCGCCGACGCCGATCGCCATGACGTATCGCGCCCGTCTGCGGCTCGCGCAGAAGCGCTACGCCGAGGCCGCGGCCGCCGCTCACATCGCGGCCGATGGTGCGAGCGACGCCGACACGATCGCCATCGCGCAATCGATCGCCGGGCAGGCGTATCGCGGGATGCCCGATCGCGACAACGCGAAGCGGGCGTTCATCGAGGCGATCGACGCGATCGAGCGGCATCGAACGGAAGTTGCCGGCGGCGTGGAGTCGCGCGAGCGGCAATTCGAGGCGAGGGTCTATCCCTACCTGGCGATGGTCGATCTGCTGGCGGAGAAGGACGAGACGATGCAGGCGCTCGACTACTCGGAACGAGCGAAGGCGCGCGTGCTCGTCGACCTGCTGCAGGGACGCATCGGCGCGCCGCCGCGATTGCGCACGCGCGATCTCGCTGCGTCGCTGCCCGAAAGCACCGACGCGATCGTCGAGTTCACGGTCACCGATGAAGCGTTCTACGCGTTCGTCGTCACGCGCGAGGGCGTGCGGATGTTCACGACGGCCATGCCGCGCGCCGAGCTGGCGGCGGTCTGCAACCAGTTCGCGCGCGAGCTGGCCAGCCGCAACCTCGCGTTCCGCCGCACGGCCCGGCATCTGTGGGATCTCCTGCTCGAGCCGGAGGCTTCGCTGCTGCGCGGCAGAAAGCGCATCTGCATCGTTCCCGATCAGGAGCTGTGGCGCGTGCCGTTCCACGCGCTGATCGATCCGAATGACCGGTACGTCGCGGATGACGTCGCGATTTTTTATGCGCCGTCGATCGCGGCGATTGGACGGCAGGCGAGGGCGCCTGCCGCTCCACCAGAGCTGCTCGCGGTCGCGAATTCTTCGATTGCGGAGGCGCGCAGCGAGGTAGGGCAGATCGCGGCGATCTACGGCTCACGCGCGCACGTCGAGATCGGCGCGCAGGAGCAGCTGGTGAAGGAGTCGGCGCCGCGCTACGGCATCCTCCACTTCGCGACGCATGGCGTGTTCGACGACGGCGCGCCGCTCGCGTCGCATCTCCTTTTCGGCCGGGGCGGTGGCGACGACGGACGCCTCGAAGCGCGCGAGATGATGTCGATGCGCCTCAACGCGCAGCTCGTGGTGCTGTCCGCCTGTCAGACCGCGTCTGGCCGTCCCGCGCCGGGTGAAGGGATCATCGGCATGTCGTGGGCGCTCTTCGTCGCCGGCTGTCCGACGATGGTGGCGAGCGAGTGGAAGGTGGAGTCGACGAGCACGACAGCGATGATGGTGGCGTTCCACCGCAACGTCGTCGAGCACGGCATGACCCCCGCGCTCGCGCTGCGCGCGGCGCAGATCGACGTGCGGAAATCGTACGAGCACCCGTTCTACTGGGCGTCGTTCGTGGTTTTGGGGCGGGGGTGGTGAGTCAGTGCCGGATCGGCTCGAGCGCGTTCGGCGCCATCGGCTGACCGAGGGCGGTCTTCATCGCCGCGCCGGGCAGGCCGCCGCCGAACGGTGAGATCGCCGGGCCGCCGGTGCCGCGCTGCGCTTCGAACTTGTCGGCGATCTGGAATGACGCCACGAACTTCCTGAAGTCGTCGATCGAGCCGCGCGTGTCGGACGCGTACTGAATCGTGTAGACGCGATTCACGGCCGCGAGATAGCCGTCGACGTACGACACCTTCCCGTCCTTGCCGACGCGCGTGTACGAGTAGGTGTACGACGGAAAGATCGGCGACGTGCTGCGGATGTGATGGAACTCGGAGACGCGATATCCCGCGTCGGATGCGTCGCGGCGGATGGTCGACTGCAATTCGTAAATTGTGTTCTCGTCGAGCCGGAACTTGCCGGTCGGCGACACCGACACTGAGAACTGCGCGCCGCTCGGATGGGTGACCACGATGATCCCGTCGCAGCCGCCGAGGCTCTTGCGGGGGACCTGCGCCCACTTCCATTCGGTCGCCGGCGCGAGGACTGAGAAATTCAGGTCGCGGTCGACAAAGCGATCCTGTGCGGTGAGTGAGGTAGCGAAGAGGAGGAGCGCGATGATCAGTCGAACGGTTCGCATGGCGATCAAATCCCGGTCGGAATCTCTTCTTCCGGCCGCTCATCCTGCACCAGCTTATCGAGGATGATGGCCTGATGCTTCGACGTGACGACTTTTTCCTGAGGAGCTTCGACGCGCTCGAGGGCCGCCGTCAGTTCTACGGAGCTCTGCTCGATCGCGTCCATGAACGTCTGCTCGGAGCGCGGAAGCATGATCGGCAGCTCGGCCTGTTCGATCGGCGCGCGGCGCGACGCACGCTCTTCTGAATCGCGGAACTCCTTGTTGAAACCGAGCAGCGTCGGCGCGAGCTTTTCGTAGAGCTCCGCCGTCGCACGTACGTCCTCGAGGCAGTAGTCGGCGATCTCGCGATGCCGTCCGGCGCGATACCACGTCTCGACCGAGCGCCCGTCGATCCCTTCGCTCTTCGACGTCTCGACGCCGAAGGTCTTGCAGGCGAGGTCGAGGTTGAACTTGAACTGGCGGCTGTTCGTCGTGCCGAAGAAGTTCAGCGCCTCGCGCAGATCGCAGTTCGGGTGATAGCCGTAGCGATAGCCGACGAGATCGCGCTTCGGGATCACACCGTGAATCGCGGAGCGGATCATGAGGAACGGCCCGTCGAACTGCCGGCCGTTGAAGCTGATGAAGCGCGAGTCGTCGTCGAAGAACTGCCAGAACTTCTCGAGGATCTGCTTCTCGCTTCCGGAGATGTAGGTGCGCGCGCCGACTTTCTCCGTGCGCAGCTCCGTCTGTCCCGGCACCTCGTACATCGCGCAGGAGCGCCCGTCACCGAGGCGGATCACGCCGATGGCGACGATCCGTCCGCGGAACGGCGACAACCCGCCGGCGCGCCGCGTCTCCTCGGCATCGCCGTCAGACAACCCCTTGATCAGATACTCGCGAACGTATGGGTCGAGCTCTTCCCAGGGAATGCCGACGGTCTCGATGTCGATGACGAGTTTTTTCATGATGGGTAGACGGCGGTTCATTTTATGACACCGATCGTCGCCCACCCATTCCGGAACTACTGAATTTTCAACTTGTCCACGAGCTCTTTCACCGCGTCTGCCGACTTCTGCAGTGCAGCGCGCTCGTCGTCCTCGAGCTTGATGTCGATGATCTGCTCGATGCCGTTGCGGCCGAGCTTGACCGGGACTCCGACGAAGAGATCGTTGAGCCCGTATTCGCCCTGCAGGTATGCGGCGCAGGGGAGGATCTTCCGCTTGTCCTTGAGGATCGCGTCGACCATCTCCACCGTCGATGCGCCCGGCGCGTACCACGCCGACGTCTTGAGCAGGTTCACGATCTCCGCGCCGCCGTTGCGCGTGCGATCGACGATCGCGTCGATGCGCTCCTTGGAAAGGAGCTCGGTGATCGGGATGCCGGCGACGGTCGAGTAACGCGGCAGCGGGACCATCGTGTCGCCATGCCCGCCGAGGACGAAGGCGTGCGTGTTCTCGACGGAGACGTTGAGCTCGGCGGCGATGAAGAAGCGCATGCGCGCGGAGTCGAGCACGCCAGCCATGCCGATGACGCGCTCGCGCGGGAACCCCGAAACGCGGCGCGCGACTTCGCACATCGCGTCGAGCGGGTTGGAGACGATCACCAGGATCGTATTCGGCGAGCGCTTCACCACTTCGCGCGTCACGCCGGCGACGATCTCCTCGTTCTTCCACAGCAGGTCATCGCGGCTCATGCCCGGCTTGCGCGGGAGGCCGGCGGTGATGACGACGACGTCCGAGTCCTCGGTCGTGTCATACGTGTTCGTGCCGGTCAGGATCGAGTCCGACTTGATGACCGGAGCGGTCTCGTTCATGTCGAGCGACTTCCCCTGCGGGACACCTTCGACGATGTCGACGAGCACGACGTCGGCGAGCTCTTTGATGGCGATTCCCTGCGCAACCGTCGCGCCGACGTTGCCCGCGCCGACTACTGTGACTTTCGTTTTCATGGTGATTCCTCGTTCCGGGTGTGTAATTTGCGGCGCGGATTCTATCTCATGCTTTCTGACTTCACGGTGACGGCCAACGCCATCAGCAGTACGACGAAAAAGAGCGTAAAAGAGCGGATTCTGGCCGAATATCTGGTCAGCCTCGACGACGCCTCGCTCGAGCGCGCGGTGGTCTTTTTCGCCGGCGCGCCGTTTCCCCGACGCGAGCAGCGGGTGACCGGCGTCGGCTACTCGACGATCGGCGACGCTGCAGTCGAAGCGAGCGGACGCAGCGCCGAGGAGCTCTGGGCGGCGTGGCCGAAGTACGCGGACCTCGGCGACACAATCGCGGATGTCTTCACGGGCGCTGCCGACATCACGCTCACGGAGCTCGGCGAATACTTCGATCGCCTCGCCGCCACGTCCGGCTCGATCGAAAAGAAGAACGTGCTCGTCGAGCTGTTCCGCAAGGTCGACGCGCAGGGCGCGCGCTACATCGCCAAGATCCTGCAGAGCGAGCTGCGGATCGGACTGGTCGAAGGGCTCGTCGAATCGGCGATCGCGAAGGCGTTCGGCCGCACGCTCGCCGACGTCCGGCGCGCGAACATGTTCACCGGCGACATCGGCGCGGCCGCGCTCCTGGCGAAGAGCGACGCTCTCTCGTCGGCGAAGATGACGCTCTTTCATCCGTTCGCCTTCATGCTCGCGCAGCCGGAGGAGGATCCGGCGGAGATCGTCGCGGCGCTCGGCGCGGGGGCGATCGCGGATGACAAGTACGACGGCATCCGCGCGCAGATTCACACCGACGGCAACGACGTCCGCATCTACTCGCGCACGCTCGACGACGTGACGCATCGCTTCCCGGAGATCGAAGAAGCGGCGCTCTCTCTCGGCAGGGGAGCGATCCTCGACGGCGAGATCGTCGCGTATCGCGATCGCATCCTCCCGTTCGCGATCATCCAAGAAGCGGCTCGGAGGCGCAAAGTCACGGCCAAGCTCCGCGAAGAAGCGCCGGTGGTCTTCTTCGCGTTCGACCTGCTCTATCTCGATGGCGAGCCGCTGTTCGAGACGCCGTTGCGCGAGCGTCTCGCGCGGATGCCGGACGGCGGTGCGATTCGGCGCTCCGATTCATCCGCGGTTCGCGACGCCGCGCACGTCGACGCGCTCTTCGACGCTGCACGCGCACGCGCGAACGAAGGACTGGTGGTCAAAGATCCGAATTCGATCTACACGCCGGGCCGGCGCGGAAAGTCGTGGCTGAAGTACAAGAAAGCGCTCGCCACGCTCGACTGCGTCGTCACCGCCGCGGAGTACGGCCACGGAAAACGGCGCGGCGTATTGAGCGACGTCACGTTCGCCGTGCGGCGCGAAGGGGAGCTGGTGAACATCGGCAAGGCGTACACCGGACTCACCGACGCAGAGATCGCGAAGCTGACCGAATTCTTTCTCGGCACGACGATCTCGCGTCATGGACCGGTGCTCGTGGTCGAGCCGCGCCTCGTGCTGGAGATCGCGTTCGACCGGCTGCAGGAGTCGAAGCGCCACAAGTCGGGCTACGCGATGCGCTTCCCGCGCATCGTCCGCATCCGCGACGACAAGACAGTCGACGAGATCTCGACCATCGACGAGGTGCGGCGGATCCACGAGGGTCAGTTGAAACGCGAGGGACAGGAATGACATCCTTCGCGGCTCGTGCGCAATATCTTTATCTCGGCCCCGCCGAAAGAGCTCGTCCTCGACGAAGGATTCCGCTTCACGCACGGCCAGACGATCAAGCCGTTCAACATCGCATACGAGACGTTCGGTGAGCTGAACGCCGACAAATCGAACGCCATCCTCGTCTGCCACGCGCTCTCCGCCAGCCCGCACGCCGCCGGCACCTACACCGAGAACGACGACGAGCGTCCCGGGTGGTGGGATGGGCTGGTCGGCTACGGCAAGGGGATCGATCTGGAGAAGTACTTCGTGATCTGCGCGAACCTGCCGGGATCGTGCTACGGCACGACGGCGCCGAAGTCGATCGATCCGCAGAACGGCAGGCCGTACGGCTCGTCGTATCCGTGGCCGACGATCGAGGACATGGTGCATTCGCAGAAGCTGCTGCTCGACCGCCTCGGCATCACGCATCTGCGCTCCATCGCCGGCGGCTCGCTCGGCGGGATGCAGGTGCTGATGTGGGCGGCGCTCTATCCCGATTTCATGGACTCGATCATCGCCATGTGCAGCGGACCCGCGGTGCCAGTGCTCGGCATCGCCTGGCACATCATCGGCCGCAAGATCATCGAGAGCGACACGCGCTTCCACGGCGGCGACTACTACGACAAGCCCGATCCGCTGCGCGGACTGGAAGTCGCGCGGATGGTGGGACACATGACGTACCTCTCCGCGCACGCCCTGCAGTCGAAGTTCGGCCGCCGCCGCCGCGGCAACACGCGGCAGTTCGAGATCGATTCGTACTTCGAATACCAGGGAAAGAAATTCGCCTCGCAGTACGACGCGAACTCGTACATCCGCGTGCAGGCGGCGATGGACGAGATGGATCTCGAGGAGCAGTTCGGATCGCTGCAGGCGGCGTTCGCGAAGTGGCGCGGCCACACGCTGATCATCTCCTTCGATACCGACTGGCTCTTCCCGCAGGTCGAGTCGGAGCGCGTCACCTCGGCGCTGCGCTCGCTCGGCGTCGATGTACAGCACGAGCGGATGACCTCACCGAACGGGCACGATTCCTTTCTGATCGATTACGATCTCATCACGCCACCAGTTCGCGACTTCCTAGGCTGATGATCGCCCCCGGCAGCCGGCTCGGCCCTTACGAGATCGTCTCGCGCCTCGGCGCCGGCGGCATGGGCGAGGTTTACCGCGCGCGCGATTCGAGCGCGAGGCGCGGGCGATCTCCGCGCTGAATCATCCGAACATCTGCACGCTGCACGACAACGGCGTGGCGTACCTGGTGATGGAGCTGATCGAAGGGCCGACACTGGCCGAGCTCCTCGCGCGCGGCGCGCTCCCGCTGCACGACGCGCTGCGCTACGCCATCGACATCGCGACGGCGCTCGATCGCGCGCACAGGCAGGGGATCGTCCATCGCGATCTGAAGCCGGGGAACATCATGATCACGAAGACGGGACTGAAGCTGCTCGACTTCGGCCTGGCGCGACTCGAGGTGCGTCCCGAAGTGACGCATGACGCGCCGACGATCGTCAATCCGATCACCACCGACGGCATGATCCTCGGCACGCTGCAGTACATGTCGCCGGAGCAGCTCGAAGGGCAGGCGACCGACGCGCGCACCGACATCTTTTCATTTGGCTGCATCCTCTACGAGATGGTCACCGGCCGGCGCGCCTTCAGCGGCGGGAGCCAGGCCAGCATCATCAGCGCGATCATGACGGGCGCTCCGCCGGCGATGGCGACCCTGGCTCCGGTCACGCCACCGCTGCTCGAACGGCTGGTGAAGAAGTGCCTGGCGAAATCGGCCGACGATCGCTGGCAGAGCGCGGGCGATCTGGCGACAGAGCTGCTCTGGCTTCTCGAAGAGCCAGCAGTCGCGGCGACCGCGCCGAGGTCATCACGACGCTCGTTCGTTCCGTGGATCGTCGCCCTTCTCGCCATCGCTGCCGCGATCGACGCGCTGTCGCTCGCGCGGATGCGCAAGACGGATGCTACGTTGATGCGGCTCACGCTTCCGATCGACGCCGAACAACTGCACGATCCGCGGCTGACGCAGGTCGTCGCGGTCTCGCCCGTAAGCGATGCGCTCGTTTACGTCGGCGTCAAGGACGGGAAGCGGATGCTCTGGTACCGCCCGTTCACCGCAACCACGGCGACGCCGATCCCGAACACCGACAACGCGATGGCGCCGACGTGGTCACCGGACGGCAGGTCGATCGCGTTCATCGCCAACAACCAGCTGCGCCGCACGACGCCGAAAGGCGATGAGGTGACGACGATCTGCGACGTCGTGCCGCGGCAGATCGCGTCGATGGCGTGGGGCGAGGGTCAGATCGTCTTTCTCGCCCGACGGCTCGACGATCGCGTTCAGCACCGGCGACGACGGACCGCCGCATGTCTTCACCATGGCGGCATCGGGCGGCGATCTGACGCCGATCACTCCGAGTCGCCCGACGGACCCTTCATCGCTTTCATGCAGCAGTGGTCGATGAAAACCGACATCTTCATCGTCCCGCCACAGGCGAAGGCGACCGCGATTGCGTGGATGAAGACGCCGTTCGAGGAGCTCGATCCCCGCTTTTCGCCTGACGGCAAATGGATGGCGTACTGCTCCGACGAATCGGGCCGTGTCGAGGTGTACGTCGCGCGATTCGACAAACCTTCGGAGCGCGTGCAGGTCTCGATCGGCGGCGGACACAACCCGAGCTGGCGCCGCGACGGCAAGGAGCTGTATTACATCAACGACAACAAGCTGTACGCCGCGACGATCCAGACCGCCCCGTCGCTCGATGCGGGCAAACCGCAGCTCCTCTTCAGCGACGGCAGCTCATCGTGGGACGGCTTCGATGCGATGCCCGACGGTCAGCGCTTTCTCATCACGCGCGTGATCTCCGGTCCGACCACGCGTCCGCTCAATGTGATCGTGAACTGGCAGCAGTTGCTGACGAAACGCTAGCCTCGAAGTCGAGCAGCCGCTGCTCCAACCGCCACTGCTCGCGCGCCTTCGCGTTCTTCGCGATGAACCCGTCGCAACTTTTTCCGCAGACGTATGCCTCGTACTTGCCGTTCGTCCAGAGACTTTCGCCTTCGATGAACGAGTACTGCAGGCTGTTGCGCGCGAGGCGTTTGAGCTCGGCGTATCCGAGGTTCTGGTCCTCGACCGCGCGCTGAAATTCGGTCGTGAGGTCGCCGCGTGAGACGCCGGGATCATCGGTCGCGAGCAGCACCGGGACGTTGTTGCGCAAGTAGAGGTGAAGAGGGTGGTTGCGGCCGGTGACGCCGAGGATGTAGGCGTTGCTGGTGAGGCAGATCTCGACCGCGATGCCGCGCTCGGACATCGTGCGCAGCAGCTCAGGCATGCCTGATTCGCGGGCAATGTCGACGCCGTGTCCGATGCGCTCGGCTTTCGCGATCATCACCGTGTCGCGGATGTGATTGCGCAAACCCTCCGGCGGCACGAGTCCCGGCGCAAGCTCGCCGGCGTGCGCGGTGAGTCGCACTTTCGGATAGATCGAGTGCAGGTAGGCGAGCATCGCCATCTGGTCGTTGAAGCTGGTCATCGACGCCCACGCGTCTTCGGGCATGACGGGGTTGAGTCCGACGACTCTCGGATCGACGCTGGCGGTCTCGAAGCCGACGACGAGCTCCGCGAAGAACTGCTCGCGGGGATAGCCGCGGTGCACCTCGAACAGATAGCGCAGTGTGCTGTCGGGACTTGCCTTGTGTGCGGCGGCATCGATCGCGTCGAGTGTCTTGCGCGCGCTCGCCACGACGGCGGCGGCCTTGCCGTCCTTCAGCAACGCGGCGCGCATGTCGGCAAATGACGTGCCGGGTGTGAGGGTCGTGCCGAGCTGGCGCGCGGCACCGAAGTCGGGACCGAACAGCGATTCGATGTAGTCGACGTTCTCCGCCGCGAAGCGCGTCACCACCTCGGCCAGCATGTCGGGCCTGCGCTGAGAGGTCGCCGCGGCGAACTTTCCGAACGTGGCGAAGAAGTGATCGTGTCCGCTCTCCGGACCGTCGAACTGCCGCATCGAGAGCGCGTCGATCATCCGCGAGTAGAGCGTCGGATCGGAGACGAGTGTCTTCGCGGGCACGAGGCCATCGCACGGCGGCGGTGCGATCGACAACTTCGCGCGATCGATGCACAAGTCGTCCTGCATCGCCCAGTCGAGATACGACTCGGCGTAGACGGCCCCGGAAAGATGCTCGTGCAGATCGCCGCCCTTCGGCATCTCCTCCAGGAAGCGGCGAAGGAGGAGCGGATCGCCGCGCAATTCGTCGAGGCGGCGCGCGGCCGACTGTTCATCGGCGAGCGCACTCGCGGCGAAGAGGAGGAGGAGGAAGAGGAGGCGAAGCCCGCGGTGCATCCGCGAAGTCTACGCGGCGTCGTTGATCGGCGCGCGGTAATCGCACTCCGGGTTGTTGCAGTACTCGATGTGTCCCTCGCGCTTGGTCGTCTTCTCCAGAAGGTACGGCGCCTGGCACTTCGGGCACGGCTTGTTCAGCGGCCGGTTGTTCAGCGCGAACTCGCACTTCGGATAACGCGAGCAGGAGTAGAAGACGCCGCGGCGCGAGCGGCGCTCGACGAGCTCACCTTCGTTGCACTGCGGGCACTTCACGCCGGTCGGCTTGGGAGGCGTCGACTTGCCGCCGCCGATCTTGCGGATGTTCTTGCAGTCGGGGTAACCGGAGCAGGAGAAGAAGGGGCCGTAACGGCCGCTCTTGAGCACCATCTCCTTGCCGCAGTTTTCGCAGGGCGGCTGCGGCTCGGTCGGGATGTTCGCCTTCATCAGGCGAGGATCCTTGGTGTTCTTGCAGTCGGGATAGCCGGTGCAGGCGTAGAACTGGCCGAAGCGCGAGCGCTTGAGCTGCATCGGCTTGCCGCACTTGTCGCAGATGATCTGCTCTTCGCCTTCCGCGACTTCCGCGGCGTCTCCCTTGGCCATTTCCTTCGTCGTCTTGCACTCGGGATAGTTCGAGCAGGCGAGGAACTCGCCGAAGCGGCCGAACTTGATGACCATCGGCTTGCCGCAGGTCTCGCACTTCTCGTCGGTCTCGAGGCCGGTGCCTTTGACCTGCTGCATCTCGGTCTGGGCGCGGGCGAGATCGACGGTGAACTTCGCGGAGAACTCGCGCATCAGCTCTTTCCACTCGATCTTGCCGTCTTCGACCTCGTCGAGCTCCTCTTCGAGGCGCGCGGTGTAGGTCTCGTCGATGATGTCGCCGAACGACTGCTTGAGCAGTTTCGAGATCAGGACGCCGAGCTGTGTGGGAAAGAACTTCCCCTCGTGTTTGTACGTGTAGTCGCGGGTCTGGATCGTGGTCAGGATGCTGCCGTACGTCGACGGCCGGCCGATGCCGTTCTCTTCGAGCGCCTTGACCAGCGTCGCTTCCGTGTAGCGCGGCGGCGGCTGGGTGAAGTTCTGCCGCGTGTCGAGATTCAGCAGCTCGAGCACGTCGCCTTCGTTCATCGGCGGCAGCGCCTTGTCGTTCTCCGCCTTCTCCTCGTCGTCCTCGTCGCCACCGGCATCCTGGAAGACGGCGAGAAAGCCGGCGAACTTCTGCACCTCGCCGGAGGCGCGGAAGATGTAGTTGCCGTTGCGGATGTCGACGTCGGTGACGTCGAAGAGAGCGGGCTTCATCTGTGACGCCACGAAGCGGTCCCAGATCATCTTGTAGAGGTTGAACTCTTCCTTGGTCAGGAAGTCTTTGATCGCTTCGGGCTCGAACTCGGTCGACGTCGGGCGGATGGCCTCGTGGGCCTCCTGTGCCTGTGCAGCTTTCTTGACCTTATATACGTTCGGTTTCTCGGGAAGAATATCGGCACCGTATTTCGTGCCGATATACTGTCGCACTTCCGTGAGCGCGTCGTCGGAGATGCGGACCGAGTCGGTACGCATGTATGTGATCAGACCAACCAGTCCGTGCGGCCCGAGCTCCTTGCCTTCGTAGAGCTTCTGGGCGATCGACATCGTCCGCTTCACCGGGTACTTGGAGCGGTTGTACGCGGCGCGCTGGAGCGTCGAGGTGATGAAGGGCGGCGGCGCGGACTGGCGCTTCTCTTTGCGCACCACGGTGTCGACGACGAACTTGCCGGTCTTGACCGCCGTCTCGATCTGACGCGCGAGCGTCTCGTTCGTGACGTCGGCTTTCTTTCCTTCGACTTTCGACAGCTTGGCGACGAACGGCGGGGGAGTCTGCGCCGCGAGCTTGGCCGCGAACGACCAGTACTCCTCGGGGACGAACGCTTTGATCTCGTCCTCGCGGTCGGTGATCATCTTCAACGCGACCGACTGCACGCGGCCGGCGGAGAGGCCGCGGCGGACCTTGTCCCACAGCAGCGGCGAGATCTTGTATCCGACGAGACGATCGAGCACGCGACGCGCCTGCTGCGCGTTCACCTTGTTCATGTCGATCTCGCCCGGATTGTCCATCGCCTTCCGGACGGCGTTCTTGGTGATCTCGTGGAAGAGGACGCGGCGGACCTTCTTCGCGTCGTTGCCGAGGAGGCTCATCACGTGCCAGCCGATGGCTTCCCCTTCGCGATCAGGGTCGGAGGCGATGTAGATCGTTTCGGCCTTCTTCGCGGCGGCTTTGAGCTCGCTCACGACTTTCTCTTTTCCTTCGAGGACTTCGTACTTCGGCTCGAAGGTGTCTTCATCGACGCCAAGCTCACTCTTCGGCAGATCGCGTACGTGACCGACCGAAGCCTTCACGACGTAATCCTTGCCGATGAATTTGTTGATCGTCTTCGCTTTCGCGGGAGACTCGACGATGACGAGATTCCTGGCCATAGCGGAACGCCGAACTGCGCGGCGGATACTCAAAATTCCTCGCGCGCGCATTATGCGCGAGGGCGTCAGACCATATCAGAGGCCATCCGGAGGCGCAAAAAGCCGGCCCGGCCGGCAGCGTTTTTGGCCAAGCCTTCTTCAGGACACTCGCCGAATTGGAACGCCTGATCGTTGGGATGACTACGCGCCGTAGAGGACGCGAAAGGCAGCCTCGGCGCCCGAGCTACTCCTCGTCGTCCGCGCCCGCTGCCTTGTACTTCTTCGTCTTGTTGTACAGCGTCTTGTAAGAGATCCCGAGGATCTCCGCTGTCTTGCGGCGGTCGCCGTCGGTCATGTTGAGCGTCTCTTCGATGACGATGCGCTCGACCTCTTCCATCGGCTGTCCCAGCGGAATGGAGACCGTGTTGCGCGAGCGGCGCTTGCGTGCGCCGAGGAGCTTGTCGGGAAGGCACTCGACGGTGAGCGTGTCGCCGCGGGCCATGATGAACGCGCGGTTCATCACGTTGCGCAGCTCGCGCACGTTCCCCTGCCACTCGTACGCCTGCAGCGCCTCGATGAAGTCGTTGTCGATGTTCTCGACCTTCTTGTCCTCGGTCTCGTTCAGCTTCTGCAGGAAGAAGTGCGCGAAGAGCGGGATGTCCTCGAGGCGCTCGCGCAGCGGCGGCACTTCGATGGGGAAGACGTTGAGGCGGTAGTAGAGATCCTCGCGCATCCGGCCATCCTGAATCGCCTTCTGCGGATCGCGGTTCGACGCGGCGATGATGCGCGCGTCGATGTTGATCTCGTCGTTGCCGCCGACGCGCCGGAACTTTCCTTCTTCCAGCACGCGCAGGAGCTTGACCTGCAGCTCGATCGGCATCTCGGTGATTTCGTCGAGGAACACCGTGCCGCCCTTGGCGGTCTCGAAGTAACCCTCGCGGCGTTTGATGGCGTTCGTGAACGCGCCCTTCTCGTGACCGAAGATCTCCGACTCGATCAGCGTCGGCGAGATCGCGCCGCAGTTAAACGCGATGAACGGCTTGTTGCGGCGTCGCGAGAGCGAGTGGATGGTGTTGGCGACGACTTCCTTGCCCGATCCCGACTCGCCGACGATGAAGACGTTGGCGTCGGTGTTCGCCACCATCTCGATCTCTTCGAAGAGCTTCTGCATCCGCGGCGACTTGCCGACGAGATGTCCGAGGGCTCCCATCTTCTGAAGCTGACGACGAAGCTCGAGGATCTCCTGCTTCATCATCTGCTTGTCTTCGATCGACTTCAGGATCACCTGGAGACGGGGAAGATCGACCGGCTTGGTGACGTAATCTTCGGCGCCGACCTTCAGCGCCTTCACCGCGGAGTCGACGGTGGCGTGTCCGGTGAGGATGATGACCGAGACGTCGGAGTACTGCTCTTTGATGCGATGCAGCAGATCGAGACCGGAACCGTCGGGAAGCTTCAGATCGACGATTGCAACGTCGGGGACCAGTTTCGAGATCGACGCCCATCCGGCTTTCACCGAATCGGCGAGCTCCGGCTCGTAGCCCCATTCCTCGACTACATCGGCCATCCCCGCGCTGGTCGCGCGGTCATCATCAACGATCAAAACTCGTTTCATCGTTCTCCCAGTGGAAAGGACAGCCTCAATATGACCTTATCACTTTCCTGCCACGCATTCAGCTCGCCGCCGTAGGTTTCGGCGATGAGTCTGGCGGTCGCTAGCGAGAGGTCAGGATTGCCGGCCGGGTCTGTGTAGTAGAACTTGAAAATCTTCGTCAGCTCGAAGTCGTCACCGACCGGAATTCCGATCGCGGTGATCCGAAGCTCCTGCTCTTGTTGTTCCGCACGGGTTTCGCGCCCGTTCAACACCAGCACTTTCGCCGCACCGTCAAAGAACATCTTCAGCGCCTGCCGGATTCTCGACTCATGCGCGATGACGATCGCCGGTCCACCGATCTCGAGTGTGAAGCCGCCGCGCTCCGCCGCCTCGATCGAGATCGGTGCGACGTCGACGCGCGTCGGCGCTTCATCGCCTTTCGGCGGCGTGGAGAGAAGGAAGAAGCAGTCGAAGATGCGCGCCATCCGCCGCAACTCGGTCTCCAGCGCGGCGGTGTACTCGGAGAGCTTCGCGTCGTCGTTGCCGTCCGTCAGTTTGCGGACGCGCATGCGCAACAGCTCGAGATTGAGCACGGCGACATTGAGCGGCGTTTTCAGATCATGCGCCGTGTCGTTGCTGCGCTTGAAATTCGCACGCGCAAAATTCTCGAGCCAGGAGTCCAACCGCGCCAGCTTAATGCAAGCGCCGTGACATGCTCAGCAGTGAGGCCTAGCGGTCGAGCCTGACGCGGGCGTCAGTGATTCAGGTTGATCAGCGCGATCGACTCTTCGAGCTTTCCTTCAGCGACCTGGAACTCCGGATCCTCCGAGGAGAGATACAGCAGCTCTTTCTCCGCTTCCGTCCGCTCGCGCTCCGCGGTGGCCGCGTCGAACTCGCCCGGAAGAATGCCGCGCTCGGCGAGCACGATCACGCGATCGGGAAGAACCTCCGCGAAGCCCCACGACAACACCATCCGCTCGACCTTGCCGCCGTTGCGGTAACGCATCTCGCCGATGCGCAGTGTCGTCAGCAGCGGCGTGTGTCCCGGCAGGACGCCGATTTCGCCGTCCGTCGCCGGGAGCACCACTTCATCCGCTTCGGTGTCGATGATCTTCCGCTCGCGCGTGACCACCGTCAGGTTGATCTTTGTCGGGAGGAGGTCCGCCATCGGATTTCCTTACGCCGCCTCGGCCTTCATCCGCTCGGAGCGCTCGAGCACCTGCTCGATCGTTCCCTGCAGCAGGAAGGCCTGTTCCGGCACTTCGTCGTGCTTTCCTTCGACGATCTCGCGGAAGCCGCGGATCGTGTCGGCGATCTTCACGTACTGTCCCTCGATGCCGGTGAACTGCTGCGCCACGAAGAACGGCTGCGAGAGGAAGCGCTGAATCTTGCGCGCCCGGTTGACGATCACGCGATCCTCTTCCGACAGTTCGTCGATGCCGAGAATGGCGATGATGTCCTGGAGGTCCTTGTACTTCTGAAGGACGGCCTGCACGCCGCGCGCGGTGTTGTAGTGCTCGTCGCCGAGGATGCGCGGGTCGAGAATCTTGGAGGTCGACGCGAGCGGATCGACGGCTGGATAGATACCGAGCTCCGCGATCTGACGCGAGAGAACGGTCGTCGCGTCGAGGTGAGCGAACGCGGTCGCCGGCGCGGGATCGGTGAGATCGTCGGCCGGAACGTAGATCGCCTGCACCGACGTGATCGAGCCCTTCTTGGTCGAGGTGATGCGCTCCTGCAGCTCGCCCATTTCGGTGGCGAGGTTCGGCTGGTATCCGACGGCGCTCGGCATGCGGCCGAGGAGTGCCGACACTTCGGATCCGGCCTGCGTGAAGCGGAAGATGTTGTCGATGAAGAGCAGCACGTCCTGCCCTTCCTGATCGCGGAAGTACTCCGCGACGGTGAGGCCGGTGAGGCCGACGCGCAGACGCGCTCCCGGCGGCTCGGTCATCTGACCGTAGATCAGCGCGGCCTTCGACTTCGACGGATCGCCCGGCACGATGACGCCGGTCTCGGCGAACTCGAGCCAGAGATCGTTTCCTTCGCGCGTCCGCTCGCCGACGCCGGCGAACACGGAGAAGCCGCCGTGCTGCCTGGCGACGTTGTTGATCAGCTCCATGATCAGAACGGTCTTGCCGACACCGGCGCCGCCGAACAGTCCGGTCTTGCCGCCCTTGGTGTACGGCTCGAGGAGGTCGATGACCTTGATGCCGGTCTCGAACATCTCGATGTTGGTCGACTGCTCATCGAAAGGCGGCGCCTGACGGTGGATCGACCAGCGGGCCTCGGCGTTGACCGGACCTTTCTCGTCGACCGGCTCGCCGAGGACGTTGAGGATGCGGCCGAGGGTCTGGCGACCGACCGGAACCGTGATCGGCTCGCCGAGATCGATCGCCTTCATCCCGCGGACCATGCCGTCGGTCGGCTTCATGGCGATGCAGCGCACCTGGTTCTCGCCGATGTGGTTCGCCACTTCGACGACGACGTCGATCTTCACTTTTCCGAGCTCGCCGTCATCGACGACGCGGATCGCGTTGTAGATCGCCGGAAGGTGGCCTTCCTGGAATTCGATGTCGACCGCGGGGCCGATGATCTGAATGACTTTGCCGGTCTGCTGGTCCGTTGCCATGTTGTCTCCGTTTTACTGTGCTGCCGCGGCGCCCGACACGATCTCGATGATCTCCTTCGTGATCGCGGCCTGGCGGATGCGGTTGTAGGTCAGCGTCAGGTGGCTGATCATGTCCGACGCGTTCTTCGTTGCCGCTTCCATCGCCGTCATGCGGGCGCCCTGTTCGGCCGCCGCGGACTCGAGAAGGAAGCGATAGAGCTGAAATTCGATGTGCTTCGGCAGGATGTCTTCGAGGATCGCCGCCGGACTCGGCTCGTAGAGATAGTCGACGACGTTCTGGACTTCGTCCCACGAACGCTCCAGCGGCAGCAGCCGCACCACGCGCACCTGCTGCGCGATCAGCGACTTGAACTCGTTGTAGACGACGTACACCGCGTCGATCTCGCCGCCGATGAAGTCTTCGATGAAGTCTTTTCCGATTTCCTGCGCGGTCTTCAGCGACAGCGCCTGAAAGACGTGCAGCGCCTGCCGACGGATCGGAATCGTGCGGCGCTTGAAGAAATCATTCGCCTTGCGTCCGATCGGCAGCAGCTCGACCGATCCGAAGTTTTTCTCTTTGATGAAGTTCATCGTGGCGCGGATGACGTTCGCGTTGAACGCGCCGCAGAGACCGCGGTCGGCCGTCACCGGTATGACCAGAACCGTGCGCTCGGCTTCGCGCGCCGTCAACAGCGGATGCGCGGTGACATCGACGCGCGTGGCGACCGATGAGAGCACCTCGCGCAGCGCCGCCGCGTAGGGACGCGCGGCGAACATCCGCTCCTGCGCGCGACGCAGCTTCGCCGCCGCGACCATCTTCATCGCCTTGGTGATCTGCTGCGTGTTCTTGACGCTGCGGATCCGGCGCCGGATGTCGATTGTGCTTGGCATCTTCGTTTAGGTAGCGACGACGTTCGGGTTGTCGCGGATGTAGCCGTTCTTGAATTCGGTGAGCGCGGAGCGGAGATCGCTCTCCAACGCCTCATCGAACTTCGGCGCAGTTTCGAGCCGCTTCAGCAGATCCTGTTTTTCATCATTCAGATACTGATGCAGCGCGGTCTCGAACGGACGGACCGCTGCGACGTTCAGGTTGTCGAGGAAGCCTTTGACGCCGGCGTAGACCGACGCGGTCTGCAGTCCCATGCTCATCGGCTGATACTGCCCCTGCTTGAGGATCTCGACGAGACGCTTGCCGCGGTTGAGCTGCGCCTGCGTCACCTTGTCGAGATCGGAGCCGAACTGCGCGAATGCCGCGAGCTCGCGGTACTGCGCGAGGTCGAGGCGGAGCGTGCCGGACACGGTACGCATCGAGCGCACCTGCGCCGCACCGCCAACGCGTGACACCGAGATGCCGACGTTGATCGCGGGCCGGACGCCGGAGTGGAAGAGGTCCGTCTCGAGGAAGATCTGGCCGTCGGTGATGGAGATGACGTTTGTCGGGATGTACGCCGAGACGTCGCCGGCCTGCGTCTCGATGATCGGCAGGGCGGTCAGCGACCCGCCGCCCTTGTCATCGCTCAGCTTCGAGGCGCGCTCCAGGAGGCGCGAGTGGAGATAGAAGACGTCGCCGGGATACGCCTCGCGGCCGGGCGGGCGGCGGAGCAGTAGCGAGATCTCGCGGTACGCCGCGGCGTGCTTGGAGAGATCGTCGTAGATGCAGAGCGCGTGCTGGCCGTTGTACATGAAGTACTCGCCCATCGCGCATCCTGCGTACGGCGCGAGGTATTGCAGCGGCGCCGGCTCGGAAGCGGAGGCATTGACGACGATGGTGTAGTCCATCGCGCCGTACTCCTCGAGCGTGCGAACGACCTGCGCGACGGTCGACTTCTTTTGACCGATCGCGACGTACACGCAGATGACGTTCTTCCCCTTCTGATTGATGATCGTATCGACCGCGACGGCGGTCTTTCCGGTCTGGCGGTCGCCGATGATCAGCTCGCGCTGACCGCGGCCGATCGGAACCATCGCGTCGATGGCCTTGAGGCCGGTCTGCAGCGGCTCTTTCACGGGCTTGCGATCGACGACGCCCGGCGCGAGACGTTCGATCGGGTAGCGCTCCGTCGTGTTGACCGGGCCTTTGCCGTCGACCGGGATGCCGAGCGGATTGACCACGCGGCCGACGACCGCCGGGCCAACCGGGACGGACATGATGAGTCCCGTGCGCTTGACCTGATCGCCTTCCTTGATCGAGCTCGCCTCGCCGAGGAGGACGACGCCGACGTTGTCTTCCTCGAGGTTGAGCGCCAGGCCCGCGATGTCATGTGGAAACGAGACGAGCTCGCCGGCCATGACGCGATCGAGGCCATAGACGCGGGCGATACCGTCGCCGACGGAGGTCACGGTGCCGACCTCGGTTACATCGACGCCGCGGCCGATGCCCGTTAATTGCTGGCGGATAATTTCTGTGATTTCTTCAGCTTTTAAATCGACAGCCATAAGGTCTCCGTTATTGGCGACGGGATATTGTTTACGCTAAAGAAGCGCGAAATTTGTTGATCTTGCCGGCGACGGATGCGTTCCAGATCTCGCTGCCCACCTGGGCTACGAATCCGCCGAGAAGCGTGGGGTCGGTCGTGAGCCGCAGCTCGACCTTCTTCCCGAGCTTCTTCTCCAGCGTCTGCCGGAGCTGGTTCTGTTCGTCGTCATTGAGCTCGTGCGCGGTGCGGACGTCGGCGACCGCGATCTGCAGCGCCTCGTTGACGTACGCCGCGAGCGCAGCGGTGATCGCGCCGAGGTCGTTGATGCGATGGTTGCGCGTCAGAACGTCGAGCACTTTGACCGCGAGCTCGGAAAGGCCCGCGCGCGATGCGATCTGCTGCGTGACCTTCAGCTTGACGTCGTTCTCGATGCCGGGATTGGCGTACAGCTCCTGGAGGTCTTTTGACTTGCGGCGGTGCGCGTCGAACTGCTCGAGCTCGCGACGAAGGTCGTTGGCCGTCGCCGGCGATCCGGTGATGTCCATGATGGCGCGGGCGTATGGGCGGGCGAAGCGGCGAATCACGAGCGCACCCCTTCGAGCTCTTTCACGCTGTCGGCGAACAGGTTGTGGCGGTCCTTGTCGTTGATCTTGTCGCGGAGCAGCGCCTCGGCGCGCTCCGACGCCAGCTCGCCGGCGTACTCGGTCAGCTCATGCCGCGCGCGCTTCAGCTTGTTGTCGACTTCGTTCCGCGCGGCGGCGAGGATCTTCTGCGCCTCCGCTTCGGCCGCAGCGATCAGGTTGCGCTTCTGGCGCTCGCCTTCGGCCTCGGCACGCTCGCGGATCGCCTGCAGCTCGTCTTCGATCTGCGCGAGCCGCGACTGGATGTCGGTCGCGAGCTGGTCGGCTTTCTCGCGGCGGGTGCGAGCCTCTTCGGCCGCGCGGCGAATCTGCTCGCTGCGGGCGGCGAAGGCGCCCTTCACCGGACCACCGATCAGCCATCCGAGCACGCCGAAGAAGACGAGCATGTTGACGAGCTTCAGAATCCAGCCGGGAATGCCGAAGTAGGTCTTCGGTGCCTCGTGTCCTTCGCCGTGATGAGCGCCCTCTCCATGCTGCGCGAACATCGGAATCGCGATCGCGAGCAACAGGAGCATGAGAACGAGCAGCAGCTTGCGCATCACACCGCCCTCCCGAGGATTCGCTCGGCGGCCTCGCGGGCGAGTGATTCGGATTCGCGGACGATCTTCTCGCGCGCTTCCTTCACGTCACGGCTGAGATGCTCGTCCGCTTCGTTCACGATGCCCTTCGCATCGGTGTTGGTCTTATCGATCATCGACTGGCGCTGCGTGGCGGCTTCGCCGCGATAGCGCTCGCGCAGCTGCGCGGCATCGCGTTTCGCGGTGTGCAGGCGCGCTTCGATCTCGGCAGTCGCGGAGTTGAAACGGGAAAGCGCTTCCTCGTGCAGACGGTCGGCGGTCTTCGTCTCGGTCTCGCGTGCTTCGAGGACGTCGTTGATCGGCTTGAGAAAAAACTTACGCACGATCAGGTAGTTCAAAAAGAACATCACCATGATCGCGGGCAGAGACCAATCGGGCGCAAGATTGATTTGCATAAGTTCAGGAGGATTCGGCTCTGGCGGCGTAGGGCGGGCTCGGCGAGCGCGCTGCCCCAAAGCTGCGGGTATATACCACAAGGGAAACAACGGTGTCACGGGCCCGGTTGACGGACTCCGGTGGCCGACGAAACCTACAAACGCATCCTCTCGCGGGCCGATGAGTTCTTCGACTCCGTGATGCAGACGCAGCCCCGGAACCTGCAGTGCGGCCAGGGTTGTTCCCTCTGTTGCTACGGCCTGTTCGAGATCGGATCGGCCGACGTCTCGGTGATTGCCGACGGACTCGCGAAACTCAATCCCGCGCGACGCGACATGATCATCCGCCGTGCCGTCGAAATCGTCACGTCGAGCGGCCATCCCAACCTTCGAGAATGCTCGCCGATCGAGAAGGAGGAGTTCTTCGATCGCACCGCATCGACTCGCTGCCCGAACCTCGACGACAAAGGGCTGTGCATGATCTACGAGCACCGCCCGCTGGTCTGCCGCACGTTCGGACTGCCATTGCGCGACGGCTCGCGCTACATCGGCGACATATGCGAGCTGAACTTCGAGGACGCGACGAAGAAGGAAAAGGTCGCCGCCGCCTGGGACCTGCAGTGGGAGGACGAGCTCGGACCGGAAGACGAGTACACGATTCCGGAGGCGATCATCCTCGCGGCGCGGATGCGCCAGTGGCTATGATGACGCCTTGATGCTGGCGACGTTGCTGCCCTTCGACTTCTCACCCATCACGCAGTTGCCCTGGAAAATCGCGCCTTCTTCGATGATGAGCGCCGGCGTGTCGATGTCGCTGTAGACCTTTCCGTTGCGGTGAATCTCGACGCGCTGGTCGGCGACGATCTTGCCGATGACCGTGCCGCTGATCGCGACGCGCCCGACATGGATCTCTCCTTCGATCTGCGCGCTCTCGCCGACGACGAGCTCATTCTTCGATGTGATGCGGCCGTTGAAGCGGCCGTCGATGCGCATTGTGTCCTCGAACTCGAGCTCACCTTTGAATGAGGCGCCTCGATCGAGGAATCCGTTCAGTTCACCGCTCTTGCCCTTCGTGCTCATCGTTTTCTCCCCGTCAGATCATCGAACAGGCGAATCAGATCATCCTCGCTGGCGAAGCGGATGCGAATGACGCCCCCTCTTCGCTTGCGATCGATTTCTACTTTGGTTCGTAAAGTCCTTTGCAGTTTTTCTTCGGCGTCGCGCGTGAAGACGTCCTTCTCTTTTTCTTTCTTCTCGACCGTCTTCGGCGAGCTCTCCGAGGCGAGCATCTCCGTCTGGCGGACGTTGAGGTTGCGCTTCACCACGCGATCGGCGAGCTGCTCCTGCTTCTTCGACGATTCCACGGCCAGGAGCGCGCGGGCGTGACCCATCGAAAGCTGTCCGGAGGCGAGCAGCTTCTTCACTGTATCCGGTAACTTCAACAGTCTCAAGAAGTTAGCTACGGTCGAGCGCTCTTTGCCGACCTGTTTCGAGATCTCTTCCTGGGTGAGACCGAACTCCTCATGTAATTGATGATAGGCAAGCGCCTCTTCAATCGGGTTCAGGTCCTCGCGCTGGATGTTTTCGATGAGCGCGATCTGGAGAGCGTCGCCCTCGCCCATCATCTCTTTCACGACGACCGGCACGGTCGTGAGGCCGGCCTTCTGCGCTGCGCGGTAGCGACGCTCGCCGGCGATCAGCTTGTAGCGGTCGCCTGCACGAGTAACGACGAGCGGCTGAACAATCCCATGTTGTCTGACCGAGCGCGCGAGCTCCTCGATCGAAGCCTCGTTGAAGGTCTTGCGAGGCTGGTACGGGTTCGGCGCGATCTGATCGATCGCGAGCTCCATGAGGCCCGAGCTCGGTGTCGCCGGAGCGGGAGCTTCGGCCGGGCGCTGCGGGATGAGAGCACCAAGGCCACGGCCGAGGACTTTCTTCTGATTCACCGCATCCACCTCAGATCACATTCTCCGCGCGCTGGATGAATTCCTTCGCGAGGCTGATGTACGCCTCGCTGCCGCGGGAGCGAATGTCGTACAGGATAATTGGTTTGCCGAACGAGGGCGCTTCGCCCAGCCGGACGTTGCGCGGGATGATGGTGTCGTAGACCTTTCCGACGAAATGCGTGCGGACTTCCTCGGCGACCTGCTTCGAGAGGTTCATCCGGTCGTCGTACATCGTCAGGACGATGCCCTCGATCTCGAGGCCCGGATTGAGAAGGTCGCGAACGCGCTCGACGGTGTTGACGAGCTGCGAGATACCTTCGAGCGCGAAGTACTCGCACTGCATCGGGACGAGGACGGAGTTCGCTGCGGTGAGGCCGTTGATGGTCAGGAGACCGAGCGACGGCGGGGAGTCGAGCAGGACGTAGTCGAACTCCCCGTTGATCTCCTGAAGCGCGCGGCGGAGGTGGAACTCGCGTCCGATCGCGTCGCTGAGCTCGAGCTCCGCGCCGACGAGATCGACAGCCGACGGAGCGATGAACAACGTCGGCAGCTCGGTCTCGCGGATCACCTCGCGGATCTTCATCCCCTCGGTGAGCACGTTGTACATCGACTTCTCTTCGTTCTTGCTGATGCCGACGCCGGAGGTAGCGTTGGCCTGCGGATCGAGGTCGACGACGAGCACCTTCCGCTCACACGCGGCGAGCGAGGCTCCGAGGTTGATGGCCGTCGTGGTCTTCCCGACGCCACCCTTCTGATTCACGAGCGAGACGATCTTCGTCATTCGGTTGTTCCACGTGGAACGTTCAACGTGACAAGGAAGTTTGCGTCGCCGCGCGGCAAGCGGAAGACTTCCCCGCGCGCAAATCCTCGCAACTCCGGCACGTCCGGCGAGCCCTGAAACAAAGCCACTCGGGCATCCTCCGCCAGGTGCGACTCGAGCGACGGCACCCACTCCTCCGGATTTCCAACTGCGCGCGAAATGACGAGGGAGAACTTCAAATCAGGTGGGAACCGCGCCAGAGCGCGCGTCAATCTATCACCGTAAACCCGCGCGTTCAATCCGCATTCACGGACGACATGCTTCAAAAACGCCCATTTTTTCTGGTCCGCCTCGACCAGGTGAAAGGTCGCGCCGGGCGAAACGATGGCCATCGGGATGGCCGGCAAACCGCCGCCGGAACCGAAATCAAGGACGTCGCCGGATGGCTTCAGGAGCTCCGCTGCGGCAAGCGCTTCGGCGATGTGCTCGTCGAGATGCTCCCGCGCTTCGGGCCCGATGAGGTTGATCTTCTCGTTCCAGGTGAGCAGGAGGCGTTGATAAACGCTAATTAGCGGATTCATCGCGCTTCCACGGCTCGCCGGAGGTGCATCCGGAGGATCGCGATAGCGGCCGGCGTAACGCCGGGAATCCGGCTCGCCTGCCCTAGCGAAGCCGGCCGTACGAAGGAGAGCTTCTCCGTCATCTCGCGTGACAGGCCGGGCAAGGCGTAGGTCATCGTCGACGGGATTCGCAGCTCTTCGTCCGCCACGAGCTTCGTTGCTTCGCGTTGCTGCCGGTCGATGTAGCCGGCATACCGAAGGTTGCTGACGACCCCTTCCCGCTCTTCCTCGTTCAGCTCCGCGAAGGCCTCGCTGACTTCCGGAAGCACCTCGGCGGCAGCCACAATGAACGCATCGACATCGAATTCGTGCCGCTGCATCAGCCTCGCAATGGTCGCTTTCTCGTTGATCGAAACACTGGCCGTGGCGAGCCAGGCGACCGTTTCGCGATCGGGCGTGAGGGTGGTCTGGGCAGCGGTGCGTGCGCGATGCATTCGCGCGACGCGCGCCTCGACGCGGCGTTTCCGCTCGTCGTCGAGGATGCCGAGACGTTCGGCGATGGGGGTGAGGCGCTCGTACACGGAGTCGCAACCGAGGAGGAGCCGGTGCTCGGCGCGGCTGGTAAACATACGGTAGGGCTCTTCGGTGCCGACGGTGACGAGGTCGTCGATCATGACGCCGGCATACGCTTCGTCGCGGCGGAGGATGAGCGGCTCGGCGCCGCGCACGAACAGGAGCGCGTTGATGCCGGCGAGCAGACCTTGCGCACCCGCCTCCTCGTACCCCGACGTGCCGTTGATCTGACCGGCGAGGAAGAGGCCTTCCACGCCACGCACCTGCAGCGACGGCTCGAGCTGCTCCGGATTCACGAAGTCGTATTCGACCGCGTAGCCGTAGCGGGCAATCGTCGCGTTTTCGAACCCCGGCAGCGACCGAACGACGCCATCCTGCACATCGGCTGGAAGCGACGTCGAGATGCCGTTGAGGTAGAGCCACGGATGATGAAGGCCTTCCGGCTCGACAAAGACCTGGTGGCGCTCCTTGTCGGCGAAGCGGACGACCTTGTCCTCGATCGACGGGCAGTAACGCGGACCGGTCGCCTGAATCTGGCCGGAGTACATCGGTGCGCGGTGAAGGTTCGCGCGAATCAGCTCATGCGCGAAGGCGCTGGTGTAGGTCAGATGGCAGAGCACCTGCGGCTGAGGCAAGGCGTTGGTAAGGATCGAGAACGGGCGTGGCTGCGCATCGCCTGGCGCTTCGTCGAGCTTCGAGAAGTCGACGGTGTCGCGCGCGACGCGGGGCGGTGTCCCGGTCTTGAGACGGCCGAGCCTCAGACCGAACGCGCGCAGCGAATCGGAGAGGCCTTCGGCCGATGGCTCGCCGAAGCGGCCGCCACGGGTCTTCGACTCCCCCGAATGCATCAGCGCGTGGAGGAATGTGCCGGTGGTAATGACGACCGCCTTGGCGTCGACGACAGTTCCATCGCCGAGGGTCACGCGCATGTCACGCGACACCGCGGTCACCGAGCCTTCGATGATCGTCAGGTTCGGCTCGGCTTCGAGAATCGAGCGTACGGCAGCCGCGTAGAGGTCGCGATCGCATTGCGCGCGGGGTCCCTGCACCGCCGGACCCTTCGAACGGTTGAGCACCTTGAACTGAATGCCGGACTGGTCCGTCGCTTCGCCCATGAGTCCGCCGAGGGCGTCGATTTCTTTGACGAGGTTGCCTTTGGCGAGACCACCAATCGCCGGGTTGCATGACATCCGGCCGATCGCTTCACGCTGCATCGTGATCATCGCCACGCCGGCGCCGCCGCGGGCACAGACGCGCGCGGCCTCCGCACCTGCGTGGCCGCCGCCGATCACGATCACATCGAAGCGGGTCATGTTCCACGTGGAACAGACTAGGAACTGGCTCTACTTCCCGATGCAGAATTTGGTAAATATCTCCGTAAAGACGTCGTCGCGCGTAATCGCGCCGGTAAGGAGGGCGAGTGCGTTCGACGCGCGGTAGAGATCGACGAGGATGACCTGTTCGTCGTGTGCGGCATCGAGCGATTGCCGTGCGGCGACGAGCGCGGCTTCCGCTTCCGCGACCGCGACACGCTGTCTCTCATTCACGAGCACCGCCGACGCTTCAGGTGCGGCGAATTCCTCGCGAACCAGCGCGTCGAGCCGCGCGAGCAACTCTGCGATTCCGCGATCCGCCGGCACGCTGATCCCCAACTCCCCTACCGGGGCCGGCGCCACGTCGATCTTCGTGTAGACGCGAACCGTGATGGCCGAGAACTCGAGCGCGTCCGGCTCGACGGGGTCACTCGCATCGATCAGATAAAGAATGATGTCAGCGCGGCGCGCTGCTTCGCGCGCTCGCTCGATACCGATTCCTTCCACCATGTCGGATGATTCGCGCAGACCCGCGGTGTCCGCGAGCGTCACCGGCAACCCGCCGATCTCGATCGTCTCGCGCACGATGTCGCGCGTCGTTCCAGGGATCGGCGTCACGATCGCTCGCTCGCTTCCGACGAGCCGGTTCAGCAGCGTCGATTTGCCTGCATTCGGCCGCCCGAGGATCACGGCGTCGAGTCCGCGCGTGGTGGCGCGGCCGCGGCGGAACGTGTCGCCGAGCTGACGTGTCGCTTCGATCGCTTCATTGATGCGCCGCAGCGCGTCGTCGCGCGTGATGAATTCGTATCCCTCTTCGCTGAAATCGAGCGCCGCTTCGAGTCGCGAGATCACATGCAGCAACGTCTCGCGAATCGAGGATGCGGTCCTGCTCAGCGCACCTTCGAGATTGACCAGCGACAACTTCGCCTGCAGCGGCGTGCGCGCGTTGATCAGATCGGCGACCGACTCCGCCTGCACAAGATCGAGCTTGCCGTTCAACACTGCGCGCTCGGTGAACTCCCCCGGCTCCGCCATCCGCGCGCCGAGTGCCACCACGGCCTCGATGACGCGCTGCACGAGCAGCGGATTCCCATGGAGCGTCAGCTCGACGAGATCGTTGCCGGTGAATGAGTGCGGCGCGACGTAGCGGATGGCGACGCATTCATCGAGCAGATCGCCATCGTGATGGAGCCGCGCGAATGCGGCGTGCCGTTCGCCCGGAAGGACGCCGGCAAGATGTTCGAGGATTGTGGAAGAAGCGGGACCGTCGATACGGACGATGGCGAGCGCGCTGCGGCCGACCGGCGTCGCCGGAGCGACGATCGTATCGGCCGGGACGCTGGTCACGACTCCGTCGCCGTCCGACGGATGATCGCCACCCGTTTGAAGAAGCCTTCGCCGCGCGACTCGGTGGTCACCTCGGCGTCCTCGCGTAGCGCCATGTGCACGATGCGGCGCTCGATCGGACTCATCGCCGGCAGGAGGAACTCGCGGCCGTCCTCGCGAACGCGATCGGCGACTTCACGTGCGCGCTCCTCGAGCTCTTCGACGCGCTTGCCTTTGAAGTTCTCGCAATCGAGCTCGATGTCTTTTTCGATCTTGCGACCGACCAACGACTTGTTCGCCAGCACCTGCAGCGCATCGAGCAGCTCGCCGTGGCGATCGATCATCCGCCTCCCGTCCGCCCCGTAGAGACGCACATTGACCTGGGTGTCGTTCTCCTCGGTGCGAACCGCGAGGTTCAGCTTTGCGAGAGAAAGTACTTGTTCGCACCAGCCGCGAACCGACGCCGCCGTCTCCGACTCCGGACCCTGCTCCGGAATCTCCGCCGCGAACTGTTCGAAGTCACCCGGCTGCAGCGTGTCGGGATCGGGCGTGTCGTCGAGCTCCCGCCGCCGCCCGCCCCGCCGTCCACCGCGTCCCTGCGCATCGCCTCCTCCTCCGCGGGAGTCGCGTCCGCGTCCGCCACCACCGCCCATCCGCCCACCCGCCGGCCGCGGTGCGCGCTCGCGGCGAACCGGAGGCGCGGCCACGGCAGCCGCAGACGGTTGCGACTCCGGCGCAGCAGCAACAGCAGGTACCGGTGTCGGCGCGACGGCGTTTTCGTTGACTTCGGCTTCGATCACGATGCGCTTCACGCCACCGAGGAAGCCGCGCTTCTCAGCCACGATGGCGTGGCGCAGCTTGTACCGTTCCACACCGAATGTGTCCGCGGCATGGTTCAGCGCTTCTTCGAGACTCTTTCCTTCGAAT
>Ga0193696_1000042_pt1 | contig 57803 bp, 46 predicted proteins | sample L3m1metaG_FD_145074 | JGI IMG/M metagenome (GOLD analysis project Ga0193696, IMG submission 145074) | Soil microbial communities from a riparian zone of the East river system, Colorado, United States - L3m1 | ecosystem: Environmental > Terrestrial > Soil > Riparian zone | place: USA: East River... | reverse complement strand
ACAGCCTCGTGACGAACCAGAGCGCCATCATGGCCAATGAGCCGTAGAACATCGGCCAGCCGGCCAGCGCGGCGCTCGTCACCGGCAGCGTGAACATGCGCGCCGGATAGATCGACTGGCGCGCGGCGAGGTCGCCGGCCAGACCAAACGTGAAACTCGCCAGGAGATACATGAACGTCGCCGCCAGCGGCACGATCACGACCACTGCAAAATTGAGAGCGCTATCGAAATTGACGCGCTGCCCCGGCCCGACGAGCAGGAACTTCATCGACGTGACGACGAGCAGCGAGGCGACGACGGCGATCAATCCCCAGCGATTCCGCTGTCGAAACTCCCACGCGATTGCGGCAGCCGGCGTGCGCATGCGTCAGGCGTCCGCTCCGACATGGGCGACGAAGATCTCATCGAGCGACGGGACGCGCTCGGCGACGATGTGCGCGCCCCATCCTCCGACGACTGTTCGCAACTCGTCCGCGCCGCGACACACGGCCGTCCACTCCTGACCTGCACCATCCCAGCGCAATACGCCCTCGACTTTCGGCGGCTGCAGCCGCGATTCCGCGAAGCGCACGGTGAGGCAGCGGTGCGATTCCTTCATCACACCGAGCGGCGCGCTCAGAGCGATCGTACCGTGGCTGATCATCGTGACGTGATCGGCGACCTGCTCGACCTCCTCTAAAAGGTGCGACGAGAAGAGCACCGTGCGTCCCTCGTTCGCGATGGTGCGGATGACGGCGCCGAGGATGTCGCGGCGCACGATCGGATCGAGGCCGGACGACGGTTCATCGAGCACGAGTAATTCAGGCCTATGCGCCAGCGCGATGAGCAGGCCCGCGCGTGCCTTCTGGCCTTTCGAGAGGTTCTTGATTTTCGCGGCCGGATCGAGCGCGAACGTCTGCCGCAGCTCCTCCGCGTACGCGTCATCCCAGCCGGGATAGAACGCGCGCGAATAGCGAATCAGCTCGTCGATGCGCATCCACGCGGGGAGATCGTTTTCTTCCGACAGATATCCGATTCGCGACAGCACGCCGACCGGATCGGCCACCGGATCGAGACCGAAGACACGCACCGAGCCGCTTTCCGCCCGCAGCAATCCGAGGATGTGTTTGATGAGCGTCGTTTTGCCCGCTCCGTTGGCGCCGACGAGGCCGTAGACCGCGCCGCGCGGGATCGACAAGCTCACCGAGGAGAGGGCTGTCGCGCCGCCGAAGCGGCGCGTCAGCGCCGAAACATGGATGACTGCTTCGCTCACTGTCGAAGCATGCCGTTTCTACTTCTTCGACACCAGCATCTTCCCGCCTTCCATGCGCCACGTGTAGCCGTGCTCCGCGAGCATCTGGTCGAGCGCCTGGTCCCACGGGATGTTCATCAGGTTGACGTTGATCTTTCCTTCGACGCCGTCGGCCGCAACGATGTCGATGCCGGTGAGCTGGGCGAAGGTCTTCAGGACGTCGCGGATCTCGGCGTTCTTGAGATCCATCGAGATCGGCTCGCCGGTGTAGCGGCCCGCGTCATCCGGCACCGCGGCCAGGGTGCTGCGCTGGATGACGTCCGTTCCGCGCATCACCTCGACGCGCGCTGTGACCTGACCGCTCGCATCGACGTGTCCTTCCGTGCGGAAGCTGAGCTCCGGGTCGTTGCCGACGGCCGATCCGCCGGTCGTGGTGAACGTCTCACCCGCTTTGACCTTGAGTGGACGCGACGCCCAAGCCAGTACGTTCGACGTCGTTTCCTGTGCGGCGATGCGGACGCCGTAGAGATCCTGGCCGATCCTGCCGACCTTCAGCGTGACGGTGTACGCGTTGCCGGCGTTCGATGTGTTGCCGTTGCTGATTGCCGCCGTCGCCGCGACCGCGGCGAAGAGAAAGACGACGGCGCATGAGGTGATGGCGAAGTGCCAGAAGGCGGTTGATTTCCTGTAACGCATGATGTGCTCCATTCGTTGTTTGAGGTGAGCGCTCGCCATGCACGACACTCCGGCGGCGGGGCGGGCGAGGATCGCCTGGCAGATCTTCACCAGCGCCTGAGCGTACGTCTCAGCGCGCTGCGCGTTGTCGGCCACGATCTCATCGCACGCTTTCTCGCGTTCTTCCGCGAGGCGCCGGTGCGCGAGCCAGATGAGCGGGTTGAACCAGAAGAGCGCGCGGACCACCCCTTCGATGAGCGCGAGCAGGTTGTCGTGTCTGGCCACGTGTGCGCACTCGTGGCAGAGCAACGACTCCAGCTCGTCGTCATCGAGCGTGTCAGCGCCATCGGCTGGCAGGACGATGAGCGGCCGCAGAACGCGAAGGACCGCGGGCGCTTCCGAGATCGGCGTGCGCACGAGGTCGACCGCGTGACGAACGCCGATTCTTTTTCTTGCAGCATTGAGTGCCGCCACCTCGCGCGCCGCCGGCGGCAGCGCCGAGCGAACCGCGGCGGAGACGGCACGCGTGCCGGCGATGACCGTCATCACGACGAACAGCACGCAGACCGCGGCGGCGAAGACGACGATCCAGTCGAGAGGCGTCGCCGCCGGCGCGGCAGGCGGCTGCAGCATGACCGGCAGCCCGTCGGCATCGCCATCTGCATGACGGCCGCCGCGGTCTTTCGGCTGATGAACGGCGCGAAGAGCGAAGCGGGCAGGAGGAACTTCGCCACGCCCGCGGCGACGAGCGTGAAGCGCGTCCGCGCCGACAACCGCGGGAGGTACGAGGCCGCGAGCGCGATCAGCAGCACGATCGATGACACGATCACGTGAAGCGCGAACGGATTCGCGTAACGAACGACCAGCGCATGGATCGACGTCATCGCTTCCCTCCCTTTGTTTTCTTCTTTGCCGTTTCTTCCAGCGCCTTGAGGTCCTCCAGCGTCAGCTTTCCGCTCTCCAGGAGATCGGCGACCACGCGCTGCGCGGAGCCGCCGAACATTCCGAGGATCTCGTCGAAGACCCGGCGGTACGCGGACTTCCGCGTGATCGCCGGCTGGAAGAGAAACGCGTTGCTGATCTGGCGCGTCCGCTTGACCGCGCCCTTCGCCTCCAGGCGGCTGACGATCGTCTGCACCGTCGTGTAGGCAGGGCGGGCGCGATCGACGATCGCCTCCTGGATCTCGCGCACCGACGACTCGCCGATCCGCCACAGGATTTCCATGATCTCCAGCTCGTAACGTGTCAGTCGCATAACTACGCTCGCCGGAGATACTACTACGGCTGTAGTAGATGTCAAGTGCGCTACGGGACGATCCTCACGCTGTCCACTCCTCGGACCGACTGACCACCGGTGGTCTGGCCGGTCAGGACTCCCTGGGTTGAAAGGCAGGTCAGAGCGGTGTCGCCGAGGCGGAAGTGAAACACCAGATCGAGATCGCCGTCTCCGTCCACATCCTCCACGTGCCGGCGAGGGAGTCCGGTTTTCTTGTCGATGTGAGTCTCGCCCGCGCCTGCGAAGCGCACGGTCGCGTGGTCGAGCGACGTCGCATCGAAGTCACTGGTGGTCAACGCCGCGACGGTGATGACCTCGTTCTGATTGTTGCAATTGATGGAATTGGGATCGCTCCCCGGCTTGATGTCGATCGAGATCTCGATCTCTCCCTCGAACACATAGACCGATTTCTGATCGCCGAGTCCGAACTGGCTGCCCACGATCACGGTGCTGCCGCTGATGTCGAGGGCCGATCCGAACAGGTCGCCGAGGACGCCGTCGGAAGCGACGAGCTTCTCGGTCTCGGTCATGCTGGTCCAGCCGCCGCCCGGTTTTTTGAACACATATGCCGAGCCCTGGCCGAAGCTCGTTCCGAAATCATCGCCGGGCGCTCCGACCACGGCGATATCGCCCTCGATGCAGACCGCCCGCCCCAGGAAGTCGAATGGCAATCCATCCGAAGCCGTGAGCTTCGCGGTCTCGGTCGTACTGGTCCAGCCGCCGACGGGCTTCACGAACAGGTAGGCTTTCCCTTGTTGACTCGAGCTGCCGACATCCGCTCTGAACGATCCCGCGATCACCGTGTCGCCACTGATGTCGACGTCGAAACCGAGTTGGTTGTTCGCCGCGCCGTCCGAGGCGGTGAGCTTCGCGGTTTGCGTCGCATTGACCCACCCACCGGCCGGCTTCGCAAACACGTAGGCCGAGCCCTGGCTGTTGTTCGCGCCGGTGTCATCGAGGATCGCCCCGGCGACGACGGTGTCCCCATCGATCGCCACGGCGTTCCCGAGGTCATCACCGAACAGGCCATCGGAAGCCGTCAGCTTCGCGGTCTCCGTCGCATTGACCCACCCGCTGACCGGCTTGGCGAACACGTAGACCGCTCCCTGCGTGACGCCCGCGATCCTCGAGAAGATCGCGCCGACGGCCACGGTGTCGCCGTTGATGTCGATGGCGCCGCCGAATGCGTCTCCGAACGTTCCGTCCGAGGCAGTGAGCCTGGCTGTCTCCGTCATGCTGGTCCAGCCGCCGCTCGGTTTGACGTAGACGAGGGCGAGACCTCGGCTGGTCGAGGTGTGTGTCACGTCCTGGCGTTGCATGCCGATGACCACGGTGTCGCCGCTGATGCCGACCGTGCAACCTGCTCCCAGTCCGTCCGAGGCGGTGAGCTTCGCGGTCTCGGTCATCGTGGCCCAACCGCCGGCAGGCTTGACGAATACGTATGCCGGTCCCCGCGCCACGCCCGCTACGATCGTGTCGCCGCTGATGCCGAGCTTGTCTCCGAACAGATCACCACCGACGCCGTCCGAGGCCGTGAGCTGACCCTGCTCGATGAAGGGATCGATGACCAGCGGATAGAGCGCACCTGCATCGTCCACACGGACGATCACCCGGTCGCCACGGAGCTCCATCGCGGCCGGCAGTGCGCACCCGTTCGCATCCCAGGCGAGCAGGCCCGCGGTACTTCAGCATGCCGCCGGCAGCGGTGACTCTGATGCCGCGGCCGTCCTGATCCAGTCGCATGGCAACGGAGTCGCCCCCTTCGGTGATTCTCAATGCGAGAGTCAACGGTCCGGATCCGCGATCCTCCGGCGGTGTCTGCAGCGTGAAGCCCTGCTGCACGCCGAAAGGACCGTTCACGTACCACTCGGTCATTCCACGGCGCCGGTATTCGACGCGATTCTCGACGGCTCGCGGCGCCACGCGCTCGGGAACCTGGAGAGTCTTCCCATAACCCAGACCGGCGAGCGTCCAGCGGAGAGTCGCTTTCGCTCCCACCCGCAGAATCAGTCCGTCATGATCGAACCGCGCCGAAAGGTGCTGCCCGGGATTCGCGAATTGCGCCGAGCCGTCCGGCCCGGACGACGCACGGTACGCCGCCTGTTCGCGGCCCAGTAGCCGCGAGATCGCGAACCGCGCGTCGGGCGGCAGCGGGTCAGCGACTGGTGCAGGGGAAGCAAAGGCAGGTCCGAAATTCAGCAACGCAACAGTCAACACCTGCGCGGCGATCAGTCGGTGATTCATGGGGCGCCTCCTGTAAAAGGTCCGAAGGCGGCAATATGGCCGGAATTCCTTACATCGTAACATTAGTGCCGGATCGCGCGCCGCTTTGGTACCGTCACCTCGAATGCCCCCATCTCGCAAGCCGAGCCCTGAGGGCGAGAAACTCCGCGCTGATCGGTCGCGGGACAAAGTGCCGGAGGAACCACATCGATGGCCGGGCTTCCCGTCAACAACGCGTGCGTCAACGTCGGCCCGCCGTTGTCCTGCAACGGTCCGAGCTTCGCGTCGGCATCGAGCAAGTTGCCTGTCATGACGCCGAGCTGAAAGACGCATGGAGCTCCCGGTTTGCCCGCCAGGTTGTAGCCACCGGAACGATAGGTGTCGCCGTGACAGTCGGGTCCGACGACGGCGCTGTTCCCGGCCACGATGGTGCTCGTCAACGTCAGGCTTCCGGACGCGGACTGGTTCTCGATACCGCCGCCGATTGACGTTGGCTCCGTGATCGTCAGCGAGCCCGCAACAGAGTTCGCCGAAATCGTGGTGCTTTGAAGATTGATGACTCCCGCGGCGTCAAAGATGCCGCCTCCATGACCAGCCCCGCCCGGGCTGCTGGCCGAATTGCCGGAGATGGTCGAGTTGCGGACGTTGACCGTCCCGGCGTTGACGCACATCCCGCCGCCGATGACATCGGCGGCGACGGCCCGCACCTGATTGCCGGAGACCGTGCAGTTTTCCAGCGTCAGCGCACCACCGTCCATGAAAAGACCACCGCCGCGAACATGCGACTCGATGGCGAACGGCACGCTGCCTCCATCCGCCACGTTCCCCGAGATGGCGCAGTTCACCATCGTCAAAATGCCCTGATGGTTGTAGATGCCGCCACCATTGGCCTGCAGGACGCTGCCATTTCGGACGGTGAGGTCTCGCATCAGAACGCTGCCGCCTAGATGAAGGTGAAACACCCGGTCGAGCGCGCCGCCGTCGACGATGGTGTCCGCCGTCCCGGCGCCGTTGATGGCCAGCGTATCGGTGATGTCGAGGTCTCCCGTCGCTCCGGCATCTTCACCCGCTCCGGGGATGCCCAGGCGGTATGTACCGGCGGGCAGGACGATCACGTCTGACCCCGGATTCGCATTGGCGGCATTGATCGCTTCCCGCAAGGAACAGTCCGCGCCGCAGACGCCGTCGTTCGTATCAAAGGTCTTTGTGACGATGAAGGTCGCCGCCTCGGTCCACACGAAGGCGTGAAGCATCGAATCGGACCCTCCGGCCTGACCGGCGATCTGTCCCCGTTCATTCAGTCCGTACGCTCGTCCCGATCCGGTCAAGGACGGAAGCTCGATCATCCCCGTGCTGCGCGTCCAGACGAAGGGCCGCTCATTGGGGGTGGTGCGTCCCACGACCTGACCCCGGTCGTTGATCGCGTATGCCTCGGAGCTCGTCCCGCCGGGCAGCGTACCGAGATCTTCCATGCCTCTCTCGGGAGTCCAGAGGAAGGCGCGCTCCCGCCCCGTGGCGTCGTCGCTTAGGCCGACGACCTGTCCGAGGTTGTTTACGCCATGCCCGAAGCTCCGAGCTCCGCCGAGCGTTCCGAGGTCCTTCATACCGGTTGTCGCGGTCCACAGGAATGCGTGGTAACTACTGCCCGGCGGCGCCGATGCACTGATGGGCATGGTTTCACTGGAACCGACGACATGCCCGAAATCGCTGATGCCGGCAGCAACGCTCGAGAAGTGGTTGTCGCGCAGCGCCCCGAGATCCTGCATGCCGTTCGCGGCGGTCCAGAGGAATGCGTGGCGGGAAAAGTTCCCGGTCGACGTGTCGCCGACGACCTGATCGAGATTGTTGATGCCGTACGCGTTACTGAGCTCGTTCGACAGGCTTCCGAGATCGACCATGCCGGTTGCGGGCTTCCACAGGAACGCGTGCTCGAAGCCGACTGGTGATATGCGGGAGGAACCGACGACATGGCCCTGGTCATTGATGCCGTTCGCCTGACCGCGACCGCCGAAACTCCCGAGGTTGACCATGCCGGTCGCGGCGCTCCAGAAGAAGGGCGCGAAGTCGTTCGAGCTCGTCTCGCCGAAGCCCGCGACGGCTCCCGATTCGTTGACGCCGTAGGCCGTGCTGTAGGGACCTCCCAGCGTGCCCAGAAACATGCTCGAGATGGCCGCGTCGGAGTACGGCGCCGTGTACCGGTGTCCCGATGAGATTGCGAGCAGGAGCCCCGCGAACAACCTCACGCATGAACCACGCATGAGGTCAGGTATTATCTGCCCATCCTTACTTCCTGACAAATAAGCGTCAGGGCCGCGATTGTCCAGTGGGGGGACAGGCGCCTCGCCTGTCCGCGACGCAGTCGTTCGCTGCGCTCACGACCGTACAGGCGAGGGCGCCTGTACCCCCACCGGACCGCCTGGCCCCCTCGCGAAGGATCTTCCGCCACCACCCCCTCTAACGAGCATGAAGAACCTGATGCTTTGCGCGACGGCGATCGCTCTTCTGGTCATCCCGATACGAGCCGAGGAGCGGCAACGCTACCTGGTCGCGACGAGAACAGCCGGCGTGAAGCCGATGCCGTTCTCGAACGACGATCGCGAGCTCGCGGCGAGAGGCTACACGCGCTTCTCGTCGGTCGACGGCTATGCACTCGAGCTCACGGAACCGGAAGCGCTCACTCTCGCGCGGCGGCCCGATGTCCGTTACGTCGAGCCGGATCGCGAACGCTTTCTCTCCGCGGGGCCGCGCCTCGACGCCACTCAGGAGCTCACGTATGGCGTGGCCATGGTCAACGCGCCGCGGGTGTGGCCCGTCACGCGCGGCGAAGGAGTGCGGGTCGGTGTGATCGATACCGGGATCGACCTGACGCACGCCGATCTCCAGAAGGCCTACCGCGGCGGTTGGGACTTCGTCCATAACGACGCGATCCCGGAAGAGGAGGCGGAGGGCGATGCCATGGGTCATGGCACGCGCATGGCCGGACTGATCGCCGCCGCGGACAACGAGCTCGGTGTCGTCGGCGTGGCCCCCGGTGCCTCGCTTTACGCGTTGAAGATCTTCGGGAAGACGGGCGGTGCGCTCACCAGCAATGTCATCCACGCACTCGATTGGGCGATCGCGCACGATCTCGACATCCTCAATTGCTCCTTCGGCGGCGACAGCCCGACGAAGCTGGAGGAAGAGGCCTTCGACCGCGCGCGCCGCGCCGACATTCTCGTCATCGCGGCCGTGGGAAATCATTCGGGAGCCGTACGCTCGCCGGCGCTCTACTCATCGGTCGTGGCGGTAGGGGCGATCGATCGCGCGATGAAGATCGCTTCGTTCTCCAATACCGGTCCCGCGCTCGACTTCGTCGCTCCGGGTGTCGATGTGCTCTCCACGATCAACAGCGGGCGCGGACGAGTCGCCACCGTCACGCTCGACGACTCGACGGTCCTTTCCGCGTATCCGTTCGCAAATTCGAAATCAGGACCGCTGGCCGGCGAGTGGGTCGATTGCCGCGCCGGCGACCCCGGCGATTTTCAGGCCGCTGCCGCAGGAAAGATCGCCCTGACGGAGCGGAGCAGCAACACGATCACGGACAAGGCACGCAGCGCCATGGCCCACGAAACGCTGGCCGTGATCGACGTCAACAACGCGCTGTGGGACTCGCCACAGCGAGGGAGCCTCAGCTCGGCCTTCGGCAACTGGCCGGTCGTCGTCAGCGTCTCGGCGAGCTCCGGAGAGCGGATCAGAAAGCACGGTGGATCGCTGACGATCGATTCATACGCCGCCGACTACGACGCGTCGGACGGCACGTCGCTGTCCGCGCCTCTCGTTGCCGGAGTGGCGGCCCTGATTCGCGCCCTTCGTCCCGATCTGAACGCCGGCGAGGTCATCGCTCTCCTGAGCACCACCGCTCATGATCTCGGCGCAGCAGGATGTGACGAGATCTACGGCTGCGGCCTGGTCGATGCCGAGGCGGCCGCGCGAGCCGCGGCACCGTATGCGTTCGCAGACCGGCGCCGTCCGACGCGGCCATAACGGCGGCTTGTGGATACCGTCTTGCATCGTCTTCGACATGGTCTCTGCAAACGGTGCCCCAGCAGGCCAGTCCTCTCTCGCCGCCTCAGAGGAGCGCTACCGAAGGCTCTTTGAGACCGCGCAGGACGCGATCCTGATCCTCGATGCGGAGCAGCAGCGCGGAAAGATCATGGACGCCAACCCCTTCGTGATCGACCTGCTCGGCTACTCCCTCCAGGAATTGATCGGGAAGGAGCTCTGGGAGATCGGGCTGTTCCACGATAAGAAGCAGAGCCAGGCGGCGATGGACCAGCTGCAAAAGGACGGCTACATCCGTTACGAGGACATGCCGCTGCAGACGAAGCAGGGAAAAAGCATCGAAGTCGAATTCGTGAGCAACACGTACACAGTGGGTGACCAGAGGGTCATTCAATGCAACATCCGCGACATCACCGAGCGCGCCGAAACGGAGCGTTCGCTGAAGTCTTCCGAGGAGCGCTATCGCCGGCTCTTCGAGACCGCGCAGGATGCGATCCTCATCCTCGAAGAAAAGAGCGGAAAGATCATCGACGCCAATCCGTTCGTCATCGACCTCCTCGGCTATTCGCTCGACGAATTGATCGGCAAGGAGCTCTGGGAGATCGGACTGTTCGGCGACAAGGTGCAGAGCAAGGCGGCGATGGAGGAATTGCAGGAGACCGGCTATATCCGCTACGAGGACATGCCGCTGGAGACCAAGCAGGGAAAGCAGGTCGAAGTGGAGTTCGTCAGCAACTCCTACATGGTGGGCGACGAGAAAGTCATTCAGTGCAACATTCGCGACATCACCGACCGGAAGTGGGCAGAGAAGGCCGCCAACATCAGCGCGGAACGTTTCCGGTTTCTCGCCGAGTCGATGCCGCTGATGATCTTCACGGCGGAACCGGACGGCACGCTGGATTACTGCAACCATCAACTGGAGCATTTCACCGGGCTGCAGTGCGAGGACGTCTGCAGCGTTGGCTTGTCCTTATTCACGCACCCCGACGAGGCCGAGGAGGTCACGCGCCAATGGCGGCACGCGATCGAGAGCGGGAAGCCGTTCCAGCAGGAGTGCCGGTTTCGCCGCGCCGACGGCGTGTATCGCTGGCACCTCACCCGCGCGTCGGCCATGCGCGATGCCGGCGGCATCGTGATTTGGGTCGGCTCGAGCACGGACATCGACGACCGGAAAAGCATCGAGGAGAACCTCATCCGGCAATACGCCGAGTCCGAAACTCTCAGCCGGGCGAAGGACGAGTTTCTGGCCACCAGCTCCCACGAGCTGCGGACGCCGCTCACCTCCATCCTCGGCTGGTCCGAGCTTCTGATGACGGGTGAGCTGGATGCGGAGACGCAGCGAGAGGCGATCGATTCCATCCGGCAGTCCGCCAAGGCGCAGTCCCGCCTGATCGACGACATGCTCGATGTTTCGCGCCTGCTCACCGGCAAGCTCGAATTGACCGGCGAAACGGTCGACGTGGCAGCGACTCTGCTCCTTGCCATCCGGGCCATCACCCCTGCCGCGGAGAACAAAAACATCAGCGTGAAGAAGTCGTTTGCGCGCGACGTTTCGCGCGTGACGGGTGACCCCACGCGGCTCCAGCAGATCTTCTGGAACATCCTTTCGAACGCCGTGAAATTCACGCCGGCAGGAGGAGGCATCGACGTGCGCCTCTCCTCGACCGACACACACGTCAAGGTGGAGGTGAACGACACCGGCAAGGGGATCGGTCACGATTTCCTGCCCCGTGTGTTCGAGAGCCTCAGCCAGGAGGGAGGCACGAGCACCCGCCAGCATGGCGGACTCGGTCTCGGACTCTCGATCGTCAAACAGCTGGTCGAGATGCATGGCGGGACGGTGCGCGCCGAAAGCGAAGGACATGGCCTCGGCTCCCGCTTCACCGTCTGCCTTCCCGCCTGCGGCCGCATCAGCGCGGTGCACGACCCGGCCCCCGCCGGCGAGAAGAGCTCGATCCTGGGGATGCGGGTCCTGGTCGTGGATGACGAGCTGGAGATGCGGAAGATGATCGCTACGGTGCTGCGGGGCGCAGGAGCCTCGGTGGTCACCGCGGCCAGCGCCGCGGAAGCGGTCGATCAGTTGTCAGAACAATCGTTCGATCTGCTGGTCAGCGATATCGCCATGCCGGAGGAGGACGGTCACTCTCTCGCCCGCCGCGTTCGCGCCCGCGACGACGAGGCGTCGCGGATTCCCGCCATCGCCCTGACCGCATACGGCGGTCCTCTCCAGCGTCAGCTGGCGCTTGCCGCGGGCTTCGATGAATATGTGAAGAAACCGTTCGCGCCCCAGGATCTCGTCCGCGCCGTGGCGGCGGTTGCGCGGCGCGCGAATCTCACACCCTCCGCAACGGCGTGACCGTCCCCGGGCGCCGATGCGGGCAGCGGTCGATGCGCGGCTCCGCCCCCACTTCCACCCACGACCAGCCCGAGGCTCCGCATTTGTCGCAGGTCCAGCCCTTCCGCTCGAACGCACGCGGCCGCGGCGAGACGTCGAAGTGGCCTTCCGCGCGCGTCATCGCGCCGGCGCCGGTGTGCCGGGGGACTTCGAACAAGTCGGCCGCGCCTTCACCGTTCGGACAATCGGGCCACGGACAGGGCAATTGACGGTGCTCGTGACGATGCTGTTCGCAGGTCTTCATCCGGTTCTCATCCCGCAAGGAACGCTAGCATATTGCCAGCACGGAGGACGGCATGGCTCGCGTACTGATCCGCGATCTCGACGAACGGACGATTACGAAACTGAAAGAACGCGCTGCCCGGAACAACCGCTCGCTGCAGGCGGAGTTGCACAGCATCGTCGAGCGAGCGGCGTCCGCAGCCCGGCTTCGGCGCAGACTGAGCGGCCGGCGGCATTCCGACAGCGCCGCGCTCATCGCTGAAGACCGTCGTCGATGACTGCCTTCGACTCGATGCGCGGCGCGATCGGTCCCGACGCGCTGCTGACCTACACCTGCTACACGTACGGCCAGCAGGTCCTCGGCGGCTACGATTCGAACTTCGACGCCGAGAGCATCCCGCAGATCGCCGAGTCGATTAACTGGATCAACACCATGGGCTACTTCTGGGACACGGCCGATCAGGAGACGGTGTTCAACGCCTATGCGAGCCTCGCGAACATGTCGCCGGAAAAGGTCTGCATCGGCGTCGGCTGCGGCTACGGAGACGGCAGCCAGTTCACGCCGCTTGCGGAGTGCGAAGCGCTCGCGTCGTGGCAGCCGTCGAGCGGGACGAAGTGCGGAATGATGCTGTTCAATGAGAACAACGACGCCGAGATCATGAGCGGGCAGGCGAATTGGACGTGGACGGACGCGATCGCGAATAGTCTGGTGGGGTGAGTTAGGGGGAATCGGCCGCCAACGTTGCGGCGCGTTGGCGGGCCCTTTCCGCGTCTTCGGTGAGTCCAGCTGCCGAGTATCCGCGTGCTGCGGCCTCGTAATGGGCGATCGCGTTCGCCAGGTTTTCCTTTCGGTTACCGGTGGGAAGATAGCAGTAAGCGATGGCGAGATTGTTCTGGGTCTTTGCCCAGTCAAACGGGGAATCCCTTTCCGTTCTAACCCGCAGCGCCGCCTCATAACACGCGATTTCCTTTGCCGCGTTTTCACCTTGATCGCCCGTCGGAAGATCGCCGAAAGCGATCCCGAGATTGTTCTGCGTCATCGCCCAACCAACTGGAAAGTCCTGCTCGGTCCTGACCCGCAGCGCCGCCTCGTAACAGGCGATCGCCCTTGCCAGGTTCGTTCCTCGATCGCCAGTCGGAAGTCCCCAATACGCGTTCCCGAGATTGCTCTGCGTCGTTGCCCAATCAACTGGAAAATCGGTTTCGTTGTAGACGCGCAGTGCCGCCTCAAAACAGGTGATTGCCTTCGCGACGTTCGTTTCCTTATCGTCCGGAAGATAGCCGTATGCGTTACCGAGATTGTTCTGCGTCATCGCCCAATCAACCGGGAAGTCCAGCTCGTTGTAGACCCGCAGCGCCGCCTCATAACAGGCGATCGCGTTCGCTCCATTTTCGGTTGAATCCCCGATTTTGCTGTAAACAATCCCGAGATTGTTCTGCGTCATTGCCCAATCAACCGGGAAATCCCTCTCGGTCCAGACTCGCAACGCCGCCTCGTAACACGCGGTCGCCTTCACCAAGTTCTCCCCTCGATCGCCAGTCGCAAGATCGCTGTAAGCGACGCCAAGATTGTTCTGCGTCATCGCCCATGACTCCGCGTTCGTTTCGGGATCGAGGCGGCGAAGTTGCTCCTCAAAGAGGCGCGCCAACTCGAAGAAACGACTCGTCTGCCTCAAATAGGTCGAGAACGCTAATACGGCAACTCCGAAGAGATCGGGCTCTTTCTCTTCCGCCCACGCAACGGCCTGCATCACATTCTCAAGCTCCGTCGTGATCCACCGGCGAGCACCCCTCTGTGCATCGCCGCCCTTCGCCCGCAATGCATCGTTCGCCCGGCCGAGACGTTCGACAAACCACCGCGCATGCGACGCGCTCAAACGCGCCAGATCGTCCGCGGCCAGTGTCCCTTGCGCGACCTGACGCGTTGTGGGCAGCATCGAATACCGCCCGCTCTCCCGATCGAAGCGCAGAAGCGACGCATCGACGAGCACATCGAGACTCGCCAGCGGTGTCTCCGCGATCTCCTTCGCCGTCTCCGCGTCGAATCCACCGGCGAAGATGGCCAGGCGCGGCATCGCGTCACGCTCATCGGCCGCAAGCCGCCCGAACGCCCATTCCAGGCACGCCTGGACGCTGGCGTGCTGCACCTTCAACGTCCGCCCGCGAACCTCGGTCAGGCGCGTCTTCAGCTCGGTCGCCAGATCCCGCAGCTTCCGCTTGGTCACGACCGCGGTCACGATCTCGATCAGGTAGGGCAGGCCGTCGGTCGCCTGAAGCACGTCCTTCATCGCGTCGTCATCATCGGGCTGCCAGTTCGCGTCGCGCTGTTGGGCGAGGCTGATGAACAGGTCATGGCTTTCCGGCATCTCCATCGGCGTCAGCTCGACGACGGACTCTCCCGGCACGCCGAGGACGTCCTGGCTCGTGACCAGGACCCGGACTCCCGGGGTCGCGGCGAGGGCGGGCACCGCGCCGGCGTCCTTCATCACCGACTCGAAGTTGTCGAGGATGAGCAGCCGGTCGCCGCCATGGAGCTGGCGGCTGAGCGTCGGAAAATCGGGGGCGTCGGCCTCGGTGATGCCGAGCGCGGTGTGGATTGCGCCGAGGAGCGCTCCGGCATTCTCCAGCGGCACGAACACCAGGTCGCGCGGCAGGCCGCTGCCGCGCGCGAGGAGCGTCTCCACCGCCGTGCGCGTCTTGCCGACGCCGCCGGTGCCGTGGAACGTCACGAGCTTGTTTCGCCGTAACGCCTCCTCGAGCATCGTCATCTGCCGCTCCCGTCCGACCCACTGCGTGAGCCACGGATATGGCATCGGCTCCTGCCGCGGCGGCGGCGCGGGCACGATCGTCCCGTCCCAGAGCGCCTCGAAGATCTCGACCCTCGCGGAGATTCCCTTCAGCACATACGGCCCGTAGCCGTGAAAGCGGACGCCGGGCGCGTTCTTCGCCAGCGCCGCGGTCTCGCCCGAGCAGTAGATCCTCCCGCCGCCCTTCAACAGAGCTTCGACGCGCGCCGCGATGTTCACCGCGTGGCCGTCGTAATCGTGGCTTTTGTACGTCGCGGCACCGGTGTGCATGCCGATGCGCACGTCGATACCGATAGGCTGATCGCGCAGGCTGCGCTGGATCTCCGCGGCGCACACGACCGCATCTTCCGGTTGTGCGAACGCGACCATGAACGCGTCGCCGATCGTCTTCACCTCGAAGCCGTGATGTTTCTCGAGAAGGGCGCGGATCCGTGCGTTGTGCGGATCGAGATACTGCTCGCGGTAACGCTGATTCCCCTCTCCGTCGCCGTGTTCCGCGACGAGCGTGTCGCGCAATGCCGTCGAGCCGACGATGTCGGTGAACATCAAGGTCACTGTGCCGGACGGCGCCTGAGTCACATCCACATTCTCGCCGCCTCCGTGGAAAAACCGAAACGTTCGTCAGTCCATCCCTTTCGTTGGTCCGAAAGAACGAAAAAGAAAGGGAGACAAACGCAATGGACACAATTCCTGGTGCAGACACTCTTGGATTCGGTTTCGACGTCACCAAGCGCTATCACGAAAGCTCGACCACCGAACAGATCTTCAAGGAGGGAACGCCCGACGCGCGGACGATGACCCTCGGCACGACCACGTACTCCGTGCCGCAGAACATCGGCACCGAGCCGCTCAAGAAGAGCGAAGGCTCGAGCCGCGTCTTCTCCACCCGCCAGCAGGTGCAGGATCACTTCTCCGGCAAGGCGGGCATCACCGGCTCCGGCTTCGGCTTCAAGGGCCACTTCGACATGTCGTATTCGCACCTGGCGAAATCCGACAAGAGCTACTACTACGCGCTCGTCGAGGCCACCGAACAGTCGTACAACCTCAAGCTGAAGGAACAGGGCGAGAGCTGGCTCACGCCGCAATTCGCCGGTGACCTGGCCAAACTGCCCGACAGCTACACCGCCGCGACCCAGAAGAAGTTCTTCACCTTCTTCTCCAAGTACGGCACGCACTACGTGCACCAGGTGAAGCTCGGCGGAAGCCTCTACTACTACGTGGCCATCGAGAAATCGACCACCCTCGACGAGAGCAAGGTCCAGACGAACCTCGACCTCGAGTACAAGGGCCTCTTCGGCAAGGTGAAGGCCGACGCGTCGGCGGCATGGGAGAAGGTCGACAAGACCTGGGCGAACAGCCGCACCGTCAGCCTCAGCACGCAGGGCGGCGACAATGAGCTCGACGGCCTCGCGCCCAGCTACAAGGAGTGGAAAGGCGAAGGCTTCTCCAAATGGAGCAATTCGCTGATCAACAAGCCGGGCCTGGCCGGCTTCAATCTCCGTCCGATCTCCGCTCTCGTCAGCACGACCGACGAAAACAAGAGCGACGCCGTGAAGGCCGCGCTGGTCGACTATCTCAAGGGCGGCCTCATCGTTCGCGCCGACCGCGACTTCAACCCCCAGAGCGCAAACGAGCAGTACATCGCCTATCCCACCATCGAAGGGCCGGAAGGGATCGTCCGCCCGCCGACGCCCGCCCCGCCGAAGACCGACCGCGACATCTGCGGCATGCAGATCGTCCTGTTCGATCCGAAGACCTGCAAGTCGATCTCGAACAAGGTCTATTACGGCACAGTGGCGACGGTTCCGAAGATGTACGCGGACGCCGTGGCCGACATCCGACGCGTCCCGCAGAGCGATTACTTCACCGCCGTCTCCATCTTCGGCGTCAGCCCGGTGCAGTATCCGTCGCCCGAACTGGCCGGCTGGCTCTCCGAGTGCGGCGCGAACCTGACCGCGTGGCACAAGTACATCGGCGCGACGACGATCGCCAACGGAATCGTCTGCTACACGCTCGCCGGCCGCAAAGGCGGATCGCTCAACGCCAAGGAAGAATTCACCATCGATCCGACGCGCGAGGTGAAGAAGGTCAACAGCACGTCGCTCCTCTTCATCCGCGAACAGGGACTCCGCCGCTGAGCCGCTGCTTCAGTCAGCGCTTCCATCAGGCACCGCAATCATGAGCTCACCCTCCACCATCCTGATCGTCGGGCAGGCCTCGCAGAAAACGGGGCTTGCCCGCATCACGCGAGCGATCGCCGGCTCATTGAGCGCCTATTACGACGTGCACGTGCTGGGCATCGATTGTTTCGACGACTGTCCCGTCGATGCCCACTTCACGCTGCACGGCAATCCGCTCTCTTACGATCGCTTCGCGGAGCTGCAATTGACGGTCTTGATGGATGAGCTGCGGCCCGATGCAGTGCTGCTGTACCACGATTTCTGGATCATTGAGCGCTATCACGAGCGGATCGCGCGCGCCAATCATCGCTGTCCGGTCATCGGCTATTGTCCGATCGACGGACCGATCGCCGATACGGCACACCTGGCGTCGCTCGCCCCGCTCGATGAACTGGTCGTCTTCACCGAATTCGCGCGCGGCATCATCCGCAAATGCGATCCAAATCGCTCAGTGCGCGTCATCCCGCACGGAATCGACACCAGCGAGTTCTATCCCGCGCGCAAATCGCACGACGGCTTCATCGTGCTCAATGCCAATCGCAATCAGCCGCGCAAACGTCTCGATCTCACATTGCAGGGATTCGCGCAATTCGCCGCCGGCAAGCCGGCGAACGTCCGCCTCTACCTGCATTGTGGCCTCAACGACATCGGCGTCGACATCATGAGCGAGGCCCGTACCCTCGGCATCGCCGACCGTCTGATGTTCACGCACGATCGCGATGAACATCCCGACTCCACCACGCAATCATTGAACGAGATCTACAGCGCGTGCGACGTCGGCGTGAACACCGCGATCGGCGAGGGCTGGGGCCTGATCGCCTGCGAGCACGCGGCGACCGGCGCGGCGCAGATCGTGCCGCGTCACAGTGCCTGTGCCGAGATCTGGGACGGCGTGGCCGACTTTCTCGAGCCAGTCAATGACTACAGAGACCCGTATTACGAAGGCGGCATCATCGATTCAGCCGATCTCGCTCAATGCCTTGAACGGCTCTATTCCGATCCACAGTACAGACAGGAGCGCGCACAGGCCGCGTACGAGCGCATCACCAGCCCCAGCTATCGCTGGGATCGCATCGCGGAACAGTGGCGCGCGCTATTCGAAGAACTGATGACACGACAAGGAGCAAATCATGAACTTTCAATTTGTCAGTGACGAAACCAATCTGACGAAGACCGTCCGTAACGGCGGCTGCGGCCTGGCCGCGGCTGAAGTCCGCGCCGTGAGGGCGTGGCAGACCACCGACTTCAACTTCAACATGCACGGCAGCTATCACGGAAGCGACGGCGGTGGTCACTACATCTATCTCTACGCCACCCCCACTCCGCCGGCGGGCGACATGCCGCGCATCTGGATCTCCGGCACGAAGGCAGGACAGTTCGTGAACGGCACCGGCGCGAGTCTGAAAACGAAGCACCTCAACGACGCCGCGCGCGTCGTCGCCGCCAACCAGGCGCTCTTCGTCAAGATCGTCAAGAACATCAACGCATGAGTCCTGCAACACGGCTGCATGCGCGTACCATCGCGCGCATGCAGCCGCTCGAATTTCTCGATTTCACGCCCGACTTTTCCTCTCCCGCGATCCTCACCGCGTACGACGAGCTGCCGCTCTGGTCGTCGATGTTCGGCCTGCTTCTGCTGGAGGAAGTGCCGCTCGCGAACGTCAGCGCGGCGCTCGACGTCGGCTGCGGCACCGGCTTCCCCCTCATCGAGCTCGCCGAGCGCCTTGGCGCCGCCTCGGAGGTCCACGGCATCGACGTCTGGTCCCCCGCCCTGCAGCGCGCTCGCGAAAAGATCGCCGCCCGCGCCACTCCGAACGTGACGATCCACGAGGCCAGCGCCACCTCCATGCCGTTTCCCGACGCGCGCTTCGACCTCATCGTTTCCAACCTCGGCGTGAACAACTTCGACGACCGCGACGGCGCGATCCGCGAATGCCGCCGCGTGATCCGACCCGGCGGAACGATCGCCCTGACCACCAACCTGCAGGGCCACATGCGTGAGCTTTACGACGTGTTCGCCGAGGCGCTGGAGACGGATGAAGAGCGGACGCGATTACAGGAGCACATCGAGCACCGCGCGACAGTCGCCGGCGTACGGCAACTGCTGGAGCAGCATCGATTCGACGTGCGCCGTGTGGTCGAGCGCGACGGGGTCATGCGATTCGCGAATGGCGCGGCGCTGTTCAATCACCACTTCATCAAGCTCGGATTTCTCGATGCATGGAAGAAGGTCGCGGCGGGAAACGAGCGCGCGGTATTCGCCAGATTGCTCGAGCGGCTCAATAGAGAGATCCGACTGACGATTCCGATGGCGTATGTGGATGCGGTCGCGGTCTGACACATGCCTTAAACTGACCGCGATGCGTGTCCTTGCTCATTTTTCAACGATGGCGCTACTCATTCCTCAGGCGTTGATCTTCGCAGCCGCCGCGCTGCTCGATCATGTCACCGCTACCGGCACATTCCTCGGTTTCCTGAGCAGCTCATTCGACACGCTCAATTTGATGATCGGCTGGGGCGGCATTGCCGTTCTGCTCACAACAGCGTTGATCGCCGGCAGCGGTTTCAGCGACAGGTGGCGACCCGTGGCGTCATTGCTCGTGCTGATGATCGACATTTACACCGCCGCCTATATCCTGCTGTGGTTTGGAGTGAACACGGTCAGCGACAGCGCCTTCTTTTTGCTGCCAGGCACGCTCGCGGCGTTGCTCTGTATCTGGGTCATTCGGCAGGATGTAACGAGCGGGCGGTTCAGCCGGGTACCCGCTTGAGGCAAGGTATGGACTGGCCAAAGTGCGGATCAACGGTCACAGCGGGCGACTCGGAATGTGGCAATTGTGGAGTGCTGCTGGCGAAAGCGGCCGATGCGGTCGACCTGTGGATTCGCGTCGGGAAATTCGGCATTGCGGTCGCCGTCTTTGTGGCGGGATACGCGAAGCTGAAATCTTCACTGAGCCCTTGAGCCATCAGCCGTCGCGCTGAGCAGCAGATGGAACAGAAGATTCTCCTGGTCAGACATGGCCGCTCCGCGCACGTGCATCGCGGCTTCATCGACATTGCGGGGTTCCGCCGCTGGCGCGAAGCATACGAGGCCGCGGGGATCGATGAACGGGATCAGCCGCCGGCCGCATTGAAGGATCTTGCGCGCGGAAGCGGCATGATCGTCGCCAGCACGGCGCCACGTGCCGTGCACTCCGCAATGCTGTTGAGGCCACACATCACTACATCGCCTCTGCTCGCGGAGCTCGAGCTCGCGCCTCCGAACATCCGCGGCATTCGCATGCCCTTGATCGGCTGGGCGCTGTCCATCGGCATCCGCCGGCATGTCTCGCCGGCGGAGCTGGAGCGCGTACAAGAGGCGGCACAATGGCTGAGCGATCTCGCGGCGGAACATGGGACCGTGCTCGCGGTCACGCACGCATCCTTCCGATCACTGCTCTCACGCGAATTCGTCGGACGCGGATGGCAGTGCGAGATTCCGAAGGGGCGCTCGCGTCATTGGAGCGCCTGGTCCTTGAGCGTCGTTAACGGGACAGACTGAAACGATTGCGCCATTTCTGTCACTACTCTGACGACACTCCTTGCGCAGCAGGCAAGGCGGAGGAATCAAATGGCAACGAAAACGATCATGTGGCTCAACCACTTCGCCCTTCTGCCGGGCGATTCGAGCGTGGTGACATCCGCCAACGCGGTGTCTTCCGGTGTCGGCGGCGGCCTCACCGCCCTGGTGATCCGGTCGAACACCACGGGCGAGAACGCGCAGGGCGGCGGGAACAAGGTCGTGCACATGGGGCTGCAGATTCCGCCGGGATTTTCGATCAAAGGCGTGCGTGTCTGTTACGAGTTGACGAACAAGAGAAGCTTCATCAGCCAGATTCGCCTGGCGCAGGTTCAAACACCGCCGCAAAGCGCCGTGGTCAAACTCGATGACGCTACAGACCAGACCAATCCGGGGCCGATCTGCGTGGACAGCGCGACGACTACGGTCGATCCGACTGCCGGCGAAGTGCTTCTCAGCCTGCGCGTCAATTTCGGCAATGTGGCGGACAAGATCGCCGTGCGTGCCCTGGGACTTCACCTCAGCCCGGCGTAATTTCTCAAACACACGGATGCTTCTGCGCGATGCACTGCAGAATGGTCTCCGCGAGCCCCGACTCTTTCGCGTACGGCTCCAGATACGGCACGACGCGCTCGCCCATGCCGGCGACGGCATGGGCGAGGAGCAGCGCGGGGCCGCCGTCCCATGCGAGCTTCTTGTCGAGGACGAGCGCGGCGGCCTGAATGGCGGCGTCTTCGGATGGAATCGCAGCCAGACGCCGCATCCCGTCGACCATCAGGCGCTCGCAGGTCTCGCACCCTGTGCCTACTTCACATGAAGTGCACTGCGGCGGAAAGCGGCGCATGCGCGCATCCACAATGAGGTCGTGCAATGCGCGAGGATCGTCGCGAATCGTCGCCGGAATCTCGTTCGGGCAGCGATTCGCGGTGAAACAGACGTCGTAATTCGTGCACGCGCACAAGAGTGCGAACAATGCGAGCAACACATTCCTCATGGATATTGTGAATTCGAGCAGCCGATGCTGAAGCTGCCCGGGTCCCCGTAACTCGACCTCTTTGGTTTCGGCGGCACGTATGCATCGCGATGGATCCAGTCGAAGACGCGATAGTGGAAGAGGAAGTCCTTGTCAGAATCGCCGTCCTGCGCGCCGGTGTGCTCGACGTGGATCACGGCGCCATCGCGGAGACGAATCCTCGTCGTGCTCTGATTCCAGAAGCACCTGACGTTCAGGACCGGCGCGCCGGCGGTCTCGACCTCGAGGCGTCCCATGACCGCGTCGTGGTCCGGCTGCGAAAACAACTTCCCGGCGTACAGATCGACATAGCACGCCGCCTGCTCCTTATCCGTCACTTCGGTCGACAGTGCCGGCACTGCGGAATCCGTGGGCATCTTCATGTGCGGGATCTTTTCGAAGCTCTCGTCGTAGCTGAGTTCCTGGGGCGTCGCCGTCCCTTCAAGTGTCAACTGCACGCCGCACAAGCGCCACGTTCCCGCCTGCACCTGTAGCAGGCCGTCCATGTTTCCATCGATACCCAGGATGTCCGACGGCTTGATCCTCAGCATCGGGATGTGGGGAGGGAGCGGCGAGTCGTTGATGTTCGAGCCGTTGTCGGCCCGCACCAGAATGACGCGATGCATCCCGCCAGTCCCGGGAATGTGCGAGCAGATGCCGTTGAAGTGAACGGTGAGACTCATGATCAGCTCCTTCTTGCGTTCGTGTTGATGCAGCGCGTGAGCGAGGCGACGGCGCGCCACGATTCCGAATGGCGGGAAAGCGCCTCCAGCTGCGCGGCGCGCACCGCCTGTGCGGGGACGTCGCCGGCGGCGAGATGGCGATGGATCGACCGGAAGAGATCGCGCGCGTCGGCGTCGGCGATCGGGGTGAGCGTCCCGATCACGTCCGCCGCACCGGCGGCGAGGAAACCGTCGCCGAGGGTCATGGCCCGCGCCTGCTGGCGAAGCGTCTCGCAGGCGGCGAGGATCACCACCGGCATGCGCGGCAGGCGCCGCAGCGCGATCGAGCTCCACGTCACGCGGTCGTGCGCGAAAAGCAGCGCGGTGCCGGCGTCATCGGATTGACGCTGCGTGTGTCCGGCGATGTGGATCACGTTCGCGTTCGGCGCGGCATCGGCGAATGCGGCGAACGTCGCGTGCTCCGGCGCGATCGTCACCGCGCTGGCATAGAGCCCGCTGACCTCGCCGATCTCGCGCGACGTCTCCGGCAGACCGGCGTTCGACTCGCCCGACGGCAGTGCGATCGCCAGGAGCGCGCTCGCCGTCCCGTGCTGCATCGGCGTCAGCGTGCCCGCGCTCATCGCCGTCGACACCGCGAGACGCTCGACGAGATAGCGCTTCGCCGACGAGTCGTACAACGCCGCGAACGGGACCGTCTGCAACGGGCGATCGGCGACGACGATCAATTGCCGTGAGCTCGCAAGCAGTGCATCGAACGGCCGGATGATCGCGTCGTACAAGCCCGATTCATCGAATGCGCGCGCGTGCTTCGCCATCGCCGCATCGCGCGAGGTCACGCAGATGGCGACGGTCTGCTCCGGCAGCGCGACGACTTCCAGCACCGCCGTGTCGCTGTTGGCGAGCGCCTGCTGCAGATCGCGCACACTGACGCGCGGCGCGCTGTCGTCGAACATCAGCTGAGCGCGCGAACGCTCGGCATACGTAAACGCGCGCTCGAGGTCGCCGCGATCGGCGCTCAGGCGGACCGCATCCTCGAAGAGCGCGACGCCGGCATTGAGCACGCCGGTGCCGACGACCGCGCCGGTGCGGATGCGCGAGCGCTCCAGCACCTCGATGCCGCTCTCCAGGTCCGCTGCCGCCGCATCGGCCTCACCCGCATGCGACGAAGCGCGCGAGCGGAGGAGGTAGCACTCCGGCAGCAACATCATCCGGTCGCCGGCGCGATATCCGTCGATGGCCCGCGTGAGCATCGCCTTGGCCCGGGCCGGATCGGACTTCAGGAGCACCGCGCCGCCGGCGAAGTCGAGATGCGTCCGCGCCAGCTCGCGCGCCGTCGGATCGGCGATGCGCTCGACGATGGCGGCCGCCTCGCGCAGCGTCCGGTTCGCTTCATCGCCCTCGTTCATCGCCACATTCACCAGCGCGGAGTGCACCAGCAGATCGGCGCCGATCGCCGCATCCTTCGCCGTGACGCCGGCGTCGTGCGCGGCGTCGAGCAGCGCGCGCGCATTGGCCAGCTTTCCGTTCCGGACCTCGAGCCGCGCCGCCGCGGTGATGCTCACCGGGAGCCGATCGCCGCCGCCGTCGGCGCTGAGCAGCGCGAAGGCGCGGCTGCGCGCGGCCCACGCTTCGTCGAGATGGCCGAGGGAAAAGAGCGAGTCGGCGAGCAGCGATTCGAGGAATCCGAGGTGATTGCGCTCGTCGAGCTTCGCGAACGCGGCACGCGATTGTTCGAGCAGCGGCAACGCGCCGCTCCAGTCGGCGTCGACGATCAGCGGCAGCGCGAGCTCCCACCGCACCTGCGCGCCAAGGGCGATGAATTGCGGGTGCGCGTCGGCCTCGCGCAGGAGCTCCTGCAGCTCCGTGCGCGCGGCCGCGACTTCGTTCCGGTCGAAGCGGACACTCGCCGCGTAGTAGCGCGCGACGAGCGCCATCGGACTGTGCCCGAACAGCGCCGCGGCGCGCGTGAGATCGGCGAGCGCAGGCTCGAGCTGGCGCTTGCTGTACGCGATCCGGCCGCGGCGATAGGTGAGATGAGCCTCCGCCAGCGTGGCTCGCGCGGACGATTCATCGATCGCCCGCACCGCTTCGCGCAGGAGCGATTCGCCGCTCGTCCGCACCAGCGAATCGCCGGCGTCGCGCGCAGTGCTCAGCTCGCGCTCCGCGGTCGCCGCATCACCGCGCTGGAACGCCTCCGCCCAGCGCGCGAGCGTCTCGGCCTCGGCGAAGGTCCGCAGCTTCTGTGCATTCGATGACGACGATGATCCGTCGAGTTTTGAAAGCCTCTCGCGCGCCTCGACCGCCCACCGCGACGTCGAATCGATTTCGAGATATCGCTTCCACGCCGCACGCGCCTCCTGCAGCAGGCCGATCCGCTCCAGAACCAGCGCGCGATTGAAGAGCGCCTCGGCGTTCCGCGCCTCAAGGCGCAGCGCGCGATCGGCCGACACCAGCGCCTCCGGCAGCAGCGACGGACGGTTCATGCGCAGCGCCGCCGAGTACTGCGCCGCCGCGAGTCGCTCCACGCGGCCGCGTCGTTCGGCGACGCCTGCACCGCCGCTCGCAACCGCTCGATCGCCGGCAACGGCTGGTCGATGACCAGAAGCGCCACGCCCGCCGCCTGCTGCGCCTCGGCCGACTTGTCGCGATCCGCCGCCGCGACGATGTCGCCCGCCGTCCCGATCAGGTGCATCCGCTGCGGATCGGTTTCGCCGTTGTCCGCGCGCATCGGTCCGCGATACGAGGCCCAGGGGAATCCACCCGACAGCCGCGCTTCGACAGGACGCGCCGACACGGACGCGAGCTCGATGAGCCGCGTCATCGGCGAGCGTTGCTCGCGACCGACGAACAACGCGGCGATACCGATCGCTACCGTCGCTGCTGCGGCAAGCCACCACGCGCGGCGCGGCTTCATCACAACGACATTGCGCGTGGCGATCGTCTCGTTCAGTGCTTCCAGCGTAGCCATACAGTCATCGCACCCGTCGATGTGCGCGAGCACCTCCGCCGCCTCATCGCGGGAGAGACGTCCTTCCGCAAAGGCGGCGAGGACTTCGGCGTCGGGACATGTCGTCACACTTCCTCCCGATCAATGGACTGACGAGGATTTTCGTTTTTCCCGTTCATCAGTCCGAAATCCATCTCTCCCTCATCATTGCGGCCGACGAGCTCCTCCGCCGCCGCCCCGTTGATGCCCGCCGCGGTGAGCGCGCCGCGCAATTGCCCCAGCAGCGAATCGAGGCGCCGGTACAGCGGACGCTGCGGCAACTGCATCATCCGCGAGATGTCGGCGATGCTCATGTCGGACGCGAATCGCAATCGGATGAGCATCCGATCTTCGACCGTCAGCGCACCGAGCACATCGCGCACCGTGGTTCCGGCTTTCGTCGAGATGCGCTGCCGATCGACCGCCTCGGCGCGCGCATCGGCCGACTCACGCGCGACGACGACATGCGCGATCGCCTCGAGGTCGACCGCGCGCGGACGTGCGGTACGTCCCGGCAGTCGATCGAGAATCTCGAGCACCGCTTCGCGCGTCAGCTCCGGATGCGCGGCGCTGATGTGCGGTATCGCTTCATCGAGCGAGCGTCCGTCGCGGCGGATCAGCGTCTCGATGAGCACGGCCGCCGGTCCGATCCTCGTCGCCTCGGTCGAGGCATGCCATCTCCCCTTCGCCCGCGTCCGCGAATCGGCGAGCAGCCGCTGGATGACGACGGTGAGAAACGTGTCGAGCGAGGAGCGTCCCTCGTACTTCACGAGGATCGCGTAATCGTTCTCGATCAGCGCCAGTCTCGCCTCCGACGCGAAGTCCTCGGCGTCTGCTCCGAACAGACGCGCGCGGCGGCAGACGATCGCGATCACGCGCTCGATCGTGCCGAGGTTCGCCTCGAAGAGCTCTTGGAGCTGCATGGGAACAGGGGAAACCAGAATAACGCTCACCCCGCCCATCCGATAGGATTTCGCTCCATGACCGAATACCAGCTCAAGCAGGCGATCGTCCGCGTAGCGCGCCGCCTCGATCAGAAGGGGATTCTCACCTCGACCGACGGCAACATCTCCGCGCTGCTCGACGACGGCGGCACGCTCATCACGCCGAGCGGCTCGTGCAAGGGCGAGCTGGAGCCGGACAAGATCGTCCGCCTCTTTCGCGACGGCTCGGCGCGATCGGGAAAGCCGTCATCCGAAATCGCGCTGCATCGACTGATCTATTCGAAGCGCCCCGACGTCCGCGCGATCGTGCACGCGCATCCGCCGTACGCCACCGCGTACGCAGTCGCCGGCATGGCTCTCGATCAGCCGATCCTCTCCGAGGCCATCCTCGCGCTCGGCCGCGTGCCGGTCGCGTCGTACGCGATGCCGACAGCCGAGGAGCTGGCGAGAAGCGTCGAGCCGTTCGTGATGATGCATGACGCCGTGCTGCTCCGCTTTCACGGCGCGGTCTGCTTCGCCAGGGACATCGAGCAGGCGGGATATCTGATGGAGACGCTCGAGCACGTCGCGCGCATCGATTACATCCGCAGGTCGATGGGATCGAATGAGCTGATTCCGCCGGACGAGGTGGCGCGGCTCGAGGAATTGCGGGCCGACATGCGCAGCCGGCGCTAACCGGCCCGGCCGGCTGCGTTGATCGCTCCGCCTTCGGCACGAGTGCTGAGGCCTTCACCGATCACGGCTTCGAGCGGCGTGCGCTAACCTCTCACACATGCTCCCCACCACCGAGTGGAGCCTCGTCATCGCGGCCGCGAAGAACGACACGCGCGCCGGTGAGGCATTGGCGCGGCTCTGCGCGATGTACTGGTATCCGGTCTTCGCGTTCGTCCGCCGCCAGGGTCATTCGCCCGAGGACGCGCAGGATCTGACGCAGGGCTTCTTCACGCGGTTGATCGAGAAGGCGGACATCGGCGACGCCGATCGCACGCGCGGACGCTTCCGCTCGTTCCTGCTCACCGCGTGTCAGCACTACCTCGCGAACGAGCACGATCGCGCACAGGCGCAGAAGCGAGGCGGAGCGAATGTGCTCCTGCCGATCGACGTCGTGGCCGCGGAAGAGCGTTACGCACGCGCTCTCTCGCATGACGAAACACCGGAGCGCGTGTACGACCGGCAGTGGTGTCTCACGCTCCTCGGCTCGGTGCTCGACGATCTGCGCGACGACTACGCGGCGTCGGGCAACGAGCGGCTGTTCGATCGCCTGCGCGCATTTCTCACCGGCGACGACGACTCGACGTACACCGACGCGGCCGTCGATCTCGGCATGACCGCGGGCGCGGTGAAGGTCGCGGTGCATCGACTGCGCCGCCGCTATCGCGACGCGTTGCGCGCGCGCGTCGCCGGCACGGTCGACACCGACACGGAGATCGAAGACGAGATCCGGTATCTGCTCGAGGTGCTGTAACCATCGGCCGTCGTTTCTTAAGAGAGAGGCAGGAGGAGCTCACATGCAACGCAACACCTGCCCGAACTGCGGTGCCGCGATCGCGACGGACGATCCGCACGGCCTCTGCCCCGCCTGTCTCCTGAAGCAAAGCCTGGTGCCGGTGGAAGGCGATCCGCTCCGCCCCGCGCTCGAATCGGAGCTGCAGGGCCAGTACCGCATCGTCCGCCTCCTCGGGCAAGGCGGGATGGGCGCGGTCTACCTGGCGCGCGACCTCGCGCTCGATCGCGAGGTGGCGGTGAAGGTCGTGCGCACGGACGCGCGTGAGATGCACGACCGCTTCCGCGGCGAGGCACGCACCGCCGCGCGGCTCTCGCATCCGAACATCGTGCCGCTGCACGCGTACGGCGAGGTCGCGGGGATGCCGTACTTCGTCATGGGCTACGTGCGCGGCGAATCGCTCGCCGATCGACTGCGGCGCGACGGAAAACTCCCGGAGGAAGAATCGCGCCGCGTGCTGGCGGAGCTCGCCAGCGCGCTCGATCACGCGCACCGGCAGGGCGTCGTGCACCGCGACATCAAGCCGGACAACGTGCTGATCGACGACGAATCGGGACGCGCGATGCTCACCGACTTCGGCGTGGCGAAGGGGACGGAGCGCGGCGAGGTCACGAAGCAAGGGAGCATCGTCGGCACGCCGCACTACATGTCGCCGGAGCAGGCGTCGGGAAGCGGCGACGTCGACGGCCGCAGCGACCTCTACTCGCTCGGCGTCCTCGCGCACGTGATGCTGAGCGGACATCTGCCGTTCGAAGGAGCGAGCGTGGCGGACGTGCTCGCGAAGCAGATGACGCAGGAGCCGCCGCCGCTGCGAGCGCTCGCGCCCGCCGTCTCCGACGCGACGGCGGAGATCGTCGAGCGCTGCCTGGCCAAGGATCCGAACAAACGCTGGCCCGATGCGCGCTCGCTGCAGATCGTCCTCGGCACGCCGGGAGAGAGCGCGCTGCCCGATGCGCTGCAGGCGGTCGAATCGCACGGCATCACCGGCGTCGCGGTCGCGATCCTGCTTCTGCTGATCATCCGATTGCTGGACGCGCCGTGGTTCGCGCTGGCGCTGAACGCGGGCGTGATCGTCATCGCGTACGTCTTCGTCCTGGCGCGTCTGCGGATGGACGGGTTCCCGTTCGCTCGCGCGCAGCAGACGATCTGGCGCGAGCCGTCGTGGTGGCCGTTCTGGTATCCGCGCGCGCTTCGCCGCCGCGGCAACGTGTGGGACCGGATGCCGGCCGCCGCGCGCCGCGTTCGGGCGTGGATTCCGGCGTTCGCGGTCTACACGGTCGTGCTCTTCACCGCACCGTTCCCGAATTTCGTGCGCCACCCCGAGGCCTTCGTGCTGAAGGTCGTGGTCGGTCTCGCCTTCATGCTCGTGCTCTTCCCGATCCTCGAGCTCAGCGCGCGCCGCGAGCTGCGGCGCAAAGGCCTCACCGCCGCCGACGCGCATCGCGTGATGCTCTCCGTGCCGCCGAGCCGGACGACCTTCTGGGCCCGTCCGCACATCGCCGCCGTCCTCGCTCCCGCGGGCAGAGGTTCATAATCCCAACACCACCCCATGGACGACCTCGAGCCAACCAGACGGTTGGACGGCGATGCGGTTCCGCACGAGCGCGGCACGGACGTTCCTGAATATCTCCGCGAGTGGGACCGCTATGTCGTGAAGCGGCGGCTGGGGAGCGGCGGGATGGGCGAGGTGTTCGAGGCGTGGGATCCGCGGCTCGGGCGGCTGGTGGCGCTGAAGTTCCTCGCCTGGATCGACGTCGAGACTCTCGAGCGCTTCGAGCGCGAGGCGCGCGCGCAGGCGCACGTCGATCACCCCGCGATCTGCAAGGTCTTCGAGGTCGGTGAAGTGGCGGGGCGCCGCTACATCGCCATGCAGGAGATCAACGGCGTCACGCTCGATCGCATCGCGCCGCTGCTGCCGCTGGAGGAAAAAGTCAGCCTGCTGCGGCAGATCGCGGAGGCAGTGCACGCGGCGCATCGGCGCGGCCTCATTCATCGCGATCTCAAGCCGGGCAACATCCTGATCGAGGAAAACGAAGACGGCTCGTACCGCCCCTTCATCGTCGACTTCGGGCTCGCGCGCGACCAGCAGTCGCCCGGCGTAACCGTCGACGGCTCGATCGCCGGCACGCTCGGCTACATGTCGCCGGAGCAGGCGCGCGGCCGTACGGACGAGGTCGACCGCCGCACCGACGTCTACAACCTCGGCATCATCCTCTACGAGCTGATCACCGACCACGCCGCGTTCGAGTTCGACAGCATGATCGACTCGCTGGCGCGGCTGCAGACCGACGAGGTCGTCCCGCCGCGCAAATTGAAACGCGCCATTCCGGTCGATCTGGAGACCGTCGTGCTGAAAGCGATGGAGCGCGACCGCGAGCGGCGCTATCCGTCGGCGCATGCGATGGCGGAGGACCTGCGCCGCTTCCTCGAAGGGGAGCCGCTGGTGGCGCGGCGATCGAGCATCGTCTATCGATTGCGCACGCGCATCCGCAAGCACCGCGCCGTCGCGTCCGTGATCGCGGCCGCGCTGGTGCTGCTCGCCGCCGCCGGAGGCTGGGCCCTTCGCGAGCGCTGGCGCGCCGACGCGCGCGCGGAGCTGGCGCAACGCTTCGGGATGGAAGTAAAAGAGATCGACCTGCTGACGCGCGTCAACGGCATGCTGCCGCCGGAGCGCTCCGTCCCGCTGCGCACGCTCGTCCGCCCGCGTATGGAGCGGATCCGCGAGCAGATCCGCAGCAGCGGAAAGCTTGCCGAAGGGCCAGGCGCCTATGCCCTCGCGCGCGGCAGCATCGTGCTCGGCGACTATCGCGCCGCGTGGGACCAGCTGGAGCGCGCACGCGCACTGCACTACGAGACGCCCGACGTCCACTACGCGCGCGGCCAGGTCCTGGGACATTTCTACGATGAGGCGCTGACCCGCGCGACGACGATCAGCGAGGCCGAGCTGCGCAACGCGGCGCGCGCCGATGCGGTGCGCCGCTACCGCACGCCGGCGATCGAGGAGCTGCGCCGCGCCGCGAATGCGTCGACCGCTCCGCCCGAGCTTCTGCGCGCGCAACTGGCACTGCGCGAGGAGCGCTTCACCGATGCGATCCAGGCGTCGCGCAACGCATTCGCGTCATCGCCGTGGTTGTACGAGGCGGCGCTCATCGAGGTCCTCGCGCTGCACGCGCAGGCATCCGCCGCGGGCGACTCCGGAAAGATCGACGATGCACTCGCGCTCTACGCCAAAGCGCAAACGCGCATGAACGATGCGGTGGCCATCGCGCGCGGCGACGCCACGGTCTACGAGGCCGACTGCCAGTTGCGGTACCGCCTGCTGCTGGTCGTCCGGTTCAAGCGGCGGCTCACTTCCGCCGATGCCGAGGCGACGATCCCGCCGTGCGCGGTCGCGACCGGTCTCGACCCCGGCGCGGCATCGCCGTGGGCGACGCGCGGGATGGTTCACGGCATCATCGCCGACGATCAGCAGCGCCACGGCGACGATCCGTCGTCACAGGTCGCGGAGTCGATCGCAGCGATGCGCCGCGCCATCGCGCTCGATCCGAAAGATCACGCCGCGCACGGCGGACTGGGACGCTCGGAGCTGGTGCTGGCGCGGTGGGGAATCCCGCGCGGCATCGATCCGCGTCCGCGACTGGACGCCGCGCGCGCGACGCTGGAGAAGGCGATCGCCTTCGAGCCCGGATCGACGAGCTATCGATTGACGCTGGCGAACTCGCTCGTGACGCGCGGCGAGTACGAGCGCCGCCTCGGCAACGATTCGCGGCCATGGGTGCTGCAGGCGCTCGAGCAGGGCCGCCGCGCGCTGACCATCCGTCCCGACAGCTTCCTCGTGCTGAACCTCCTCGGCACGACGAACAACATGCTCGCCGACCGCGAGATCGAGCGCGGCGGCGATCCGCGCGCGGCGCTGGCCGAGGCCACGAAGTCGTTCGAGCGCGCGGAGGCGCTCAATCCGTCGAACAGCTCCGTCTACAACAACCACGGCAACACCTGGCTGACGCTCGCTGAATATCAGGCCGGACGCGGTGAGCCGATGGAGCAGGCGGCGGCATCGGCGATCGCGCTCTATCGCCGCGCGATCGAAACGCGTCCCGACTACAACATCGCGTGGATCAACATCGCGTACGCGAACCGTCTGCTCGCGCTCGATCGCGTGCGGCGCCGCAGCGATCCGACAGCCGTTTTGCGCGATGCACGCGAGGCGCTCGGCAAATACGAAGCGGCGAATGCGGGCGACATCGACGCGGCGGTCGAGCGCGCGCGCATGGCGATCATCGAGGGACGCTGGCTCCTCGCGAGCGGCAACGATCCGCGCGCGGCGCTGGCCGAGGCGGAGCGCGCATCGCGTGCGGCGCTGGCGATCGACAAAGATGCGGTCGCGGCGATGCTCACGCTCGCCGAGTGCAAGCGGTGGAGCGGCACCGACCTGTCGACCGCGTACGCGATGCTCGCGCGAGCGAAAGCGATCGATCCAGGCAACGCCGAGGCGAGCGCGCTGGAGGGAGCGATTCTGCTCATCGACGCGCGGACCCGGTATCCTGAATCAGCTGCGATGCTGCGCACGAAAGCGAATGCGTTGATCGCGAACGCACTGCAGGCAAAGCCGGCGCTTCGGAGGGACTACTGAGATGTTTTTCCTCCTCGCCGCTCTCCTCGTCTCCCCGCCGCAGGGTCCGATCGCGGGCGGAACGATCGTCACGATCACCGGCTCGAACTTCACCGGCGCGACGATTACGCTCGATCGAAAGAGCGTCACGCCGCTGTCGCGAACGGATGCCGAGGTGCGGCTGCAGATGCCGGCACACGACAACGGGTTCGCGCTGATTCAGATCGGGAGCGAGGCGGCGGAGTTCCTCTATCTGCCACCGCGGCTCGAGGATCTGCCGCCGGGGTACATCACCACCGTCGCCGGCGTCGGGCGTTACGTCCGTTCGTTCGGTCCGGCGACCGAAGCAGCGCTGCAACCGGGGGCGATCGCATTCGACGCGGACGGGAACCTGTACATCAGCGAGGCGAACGAGCATCGCGTCACGCGCGTCGACACCGCTGGAAACATCAGCCTCTTCGCCTCCGGCAACTTCTTTCTCGGCGGGAACGTCGCGGACAACGTGCCTGCCATCGACGGCGGCGTGGCGTTCCCGTCGGGCATCGCCGTCGGTCCCGGCGGGAACGTCTACATTGCGACGCACAGTGCTTTGTTGCGCAAAGTCGATCCGCGCACCGGCATCATCAGCACCGTCGCGGGCGACAACAACATCGGCTTCGCCGGCGACGGCGGTCCGGCGCGCAACGCGAAGATCGGGCAGGCGACGCACGTCGCCGCCGACGCCTCGAACGTCTACTTCATCGACTGGGACAACACGCGCATCCGCCGCATCGACGCGAGCGGAACGATCAGCACCTACGCCGGCAACGGCTCGGTCGGGAGCTCCGGCGACGGCGGGCCGGCGACGAGCGCGTCCTTCAACTTCGGCACGTCAGACGACGGCGAGCTCGCGCTCGATGCGCAGGGAAATCTCTTCGTAGCCGAGGCGGCCGGGAACGTGATCCGGAAGATCGATCACGCGACCGGCACCATCACCCGCTTCGCGAGCCTCACCAGGCCGAACGCGGTCGCGGTCGACCCGAACGGCAACGTCTACTGCGGCACGGGCGGCCGCGTGGTGAAGTTCGGTCCGAACGGCCAGCAGGTCGCGTCGTGGGGCACCGGCCGTTTCGGCTTCACGGAAGACGGGCCGCTCACCTCCGCGACGCAGATCGGCCAGATCATCAACGTCACGATCGATCGCGCGAACAATCCGGTCTTTTCCGACGGCTTCTTCCCGCGTGTGCGGCGCATCAACCTGGCGAACAATCGTCTGGAGACGGTGGCCGGCATCTTCCCCGCGCTGCTGAACGAGAACGGTCCCGCGCTCGCCGCGCCGTTGACCAACGACAACGGCGACCTCGGATTCGACGCCGACGGCAACCTCCTCATCGGCGACTTCCGCCTCCGCCGGCTCGATCGCAACGGCAACCTGCAGACCATCGCCGGCGGCACGCCCGACGGCTTCCGCAACGACAACATCCCGGCGCAGCTGATGGCGAACGTGGTCTACGGACTCGATGTCAATCCGGACGGCGGCATCGACATCGCCAGCGGCTCGTCGATCGGCCGCATCGATCCCGCGGGCATCTTCCACCACCTCGGCGGCATCAATCCCGACTGCGGCACCGACGGCGACGGTGGTCCGTTAAGACTCGCGCATCTCTGCCAGCCGTGGGACACAGCGCGCGACGCCGCCGGCAATCTCTACATCGCCGACACGAACAACAATCGCATCCGCCGCGTCGACGCCGTCACCGGGATCATCACCACCATCGCGGGCAAGGGCGGCCCGCCGAACGGTTACGAACGATTCGGTTCGGGGACGTTCTGCGGCGACGGCGGCCCGGCGGTCGACGCATGCCTCAACACGCCGTACGGCATCACGCTCGATCGCGACGGCAGCATCTACTTCACCGAGAGCTGGCAGCGCGTGCGGCGCATCAGTCCGAACGGCGTCATCAGCACCTTCGCGGACGCGAGCGGGCTGACCAAGATCGCATTCGGGCCGGCCGGTTTTCTTTACGGTTCCGCGTTCAGGCCGGGCCGCTATGACCGCAACGGCAATTACACGGCGATCGCGGGGAATGGCGAAGACGGCTTCAGCGGCGACGGCGGCCCCGCGTTGCAAGCGCACCTCTCGATTCATGTTCAGGCGGGAGGCGTAGCCATCGATCGCGACGGCAACTTCTTCTTTCAGGACAACCGCCGCGTGCGCGCCGTCCGCTACGGCGCAGTGCTCGCGCCGCCGGGTGCGACGATCACCGCGAGCAGAAGCGGATCAGTGATTCAGGCGACGGTCTTCGATGCGAGTCACCAGCCCGCGCCGAGCGTGCGCGTCGACTTCACCGCGCCGGCCTCCGGCGCCTCGTGCACGCTGTCGAATTCATTCGCCGTCACCGACGTGAACGGCGTGGCCGCCGTGGTCTGCACTCCGAACTGCATCGCCGGAACGTACGACGTCATCGCGCAGCCGCTGACGGCGTTGTCGACGGCCACCGCACAAATGACGAACGGTGTGCAACCTTGCCGGCAGCGCACCGTCCGTCAGTGATGCAACGCTTCACCTGGGACGGGTCCTCTGACTGGTCCGTTCACTGCACCGCGTTCGGGTCCATCCACATCACTTCCCAGTGATGGCCGTCGAGGTCGTAGAAGCTCCAGCCGTACATGAAGCCGTGGTCCTGCGGGTCCATGGCGTGCGTGCCGCCGCCGTCGATGGCCTTGCGCACCATCTCGTCGACTTCCGCCTTGCTGTTGCACGAGATGGCCATCAGCGCCTCGGTCGCTTTCGCGGTGTCGCACAGCTCGCGCTTCGTGAAGCCCTTGAAGAACGGCTCGCTCAGCAGCATCACGTACGCGTCGCTGTTGATGATCATGCAGGCCGCTTTGTCGTCGGTGAACTTCGGGTTGAACTCGAAGCCGAGCGTGGAGAAGAACTCCATCGACTTCTTCAGATCGCGCACGGCGAGGTTGATGTAAATGCTGCGGGTGTTGTCGGGCATGGCGTCAGGTGTAGCACAGACACTCCTGTCTGTGCCCCTTGACAAATCGTAGCATCGTATTTAACTTGTAGGTCAATTAACTGACTGGTTAACTACGATGCCGCTCGATCAGCTCAGCCTCACCTTTGCCGCGCTCGCCGATCCGACCCGGCGGGCGATCCTCGCGCGGCTGACCACGGGGGAAACCTCGGTCACCGAGCTCGCGGAGCCGTTCGACATGAGCCTCCCGGCGATCTCGAAGCACCTCAAGGTGCTGGAGCGCGCCGGCCTCATCGCCCGCAGCCGCGATGCGCAGTGGCGCCCCTGCCGCCTGGAGGCCGCGCGCCTCAAGGAAGTGCACGAGTGGCTCGATGAGTACCGCCGATTCTGGGAAGAGAGTTTCGATCGTCTCGACGATTACCTGCGCAAGTTACAGAAGAAGGAGAAAGCAAATGCCCGTAAGCAATCTCACCGAAAAAAGTAGCGCGGCGCCGGCCAAAGAGGTCGTGTTCACGCGCACGTTCGACGCCCCGCGCGCATTGGTGTTCCAGGCGTGGATCAAGCCCGAACATCTCGCGGAGTGGTGGGGACCGAAGAACTTCACCAACCCGGTCTGCGAATTCGATCCGCGTCCCGGCGGCGCGATCCGCATCGACATGACCGGTCCCGACGGCACGGTCTATCCGATGGGCGGAACCGTCCGTGAAATTGTCCCGCCGGAGCGCCTCGTCTTCTCCGCGACCGCATTCGACGGCGAGCTCGAAACGTTGAACACCGCGACGTTCACCGAGGAGAACGGACGGACGAAGCTGACGCTGCGCGCGAGCGTGGTGAAGTCGTCGGCGATGACGGCCGACGCGATCGCCGGCCTGGAGCAGGGATGGAGCGAGAGCCTCGACCGTCTCGCCGATCTCGTCCCGGTGATCGACGCGTCGGATCGCGAGATCTCGGCCTCGCGCCTCTTCGACGCACCGCGCGAGCTGGTCTGGAAGATGTGGACCGATCCGCATCACGTCGCGCAGTGGTGGGGACCGCGCGGTTTCACGAACACCATCCACGAGATGAACGTCCGTCCCGGCGGCCACTGGCGCTTCCACATGCACGGTCCGGACGGACGGAACTATCGCAACGAGATCGTCTATCACGAGATCGTCGAGCCGGAGCGTCTGGTGTACGACCACATCTCCGAGCCGTTCTTCCACGTGACCGCGACGTTCCGCGAGGAGAACGGCAAGACGCGCGTGACGCTGCGCAGCCTCTTCCAGTCGCCGGAGGCCCGGCGCAAGGTGATCGAGACGTTCGGCGCGCTCGAAGGCATGAAGCAGACACTGGCGCGCCTCGGCGAGCAGCTCGCGCACCGCTCGTTCGTCATCACGCGTACGTTTGATGCACCACGCGATCTCGTCTTCAAAGTGTGGACCGAAGCCGAGCACCTCAAAAACTGGTTCGGTCCGAAAGGGGCGACGATGATCGCCAGCAGGAGCGACCTCCGTCCGGGCGGCATGCACCACTACGGCATGACCGCGGCCGACGGCATGGAGGTGTGGGGACGCTGGATCTATCGCGAGATCGATCCGCCGAAAAAGCTCGTCTTCATCAACTCATTCTCCAATCCCGAAGGCGAACTGGGGCCCAGACCGTTCCCGGGCGACTGGCCGCCCGAGCTGCTGACGACGGTCACGTTCATCGAGTTCGAGGGAAAGACGACGGTGTCGCTGGAGTGGACGCCGATCAAGCCGACGGAAGCCGAGGCGGAGTTCTTTGCGTCGATGCACGAGAGCATGAATCAGGGCTGGGGCGGAACGCTCGACAAGCTCGGCGAATACGTGAAGGAAGTGGAGTAAACGATGTCGATTGGTGATCGTTTCAACGCGTGGGCGCCGAGGATTCTCGGCGTCTTTCGATTCCTGGCCGGCGTGATGTTCGCGTGCCACGGATCGCAGAAGTTGTTCGGATTCTTCGGCCCGATGCCGCCGGGCGTGCCGGCGTACATCACGTACGTCGCCGGCCCCATCGAATTCTTCGGCGGCATCCTGATCGCGATCGGATTGCTGACCCGCCCCGTCGCCTTCCTCGCCAGCGGCCTGATGGCCATCGCGTACTTCACCGGCCACGCGCCCAACGGCTTCTGGCCGAAAGCAAACGGCGGCGAGCTGGCGATCTTCTATTGCTGGCTGTGGCTCTACCTCGCCGCGCAAGGGCCAGGGGCGTGGGCGGTGGACAACCTGTGGCGCAGCCGCAAACCCATCACGACTTCATCGATGTTGTGATGTTTACGTACTGCGCCATCACCTTAGCCATCTGCGCCTCGTTCACCGGCTTCGAGATGTAGTCGGTCATCCCTTCCACCTCCGCGTCGGCGCGGTCGTGGGAGGTCATGGCGATGACGGGGAGGTCGCGCAGCGATTCGCGGGAGCGGATCGCGCGCATGGTGGCGCGGCCGTCGAGGCCGGGCATTTCGAGGTCGAGCAGGACGACGTCGAAATGCGAACGGTCGAGGAGCTCGAGCGCGGCGGTGCCGCTGTCGGCTTCCGTCACCTCGAGGCCGAGCTGCGTCAGCACTTCGCGGGCGACGATGCGGGTGATCTCGTCGTCGTCGATGAGCAGCACGCGGTTGCCGCTCGCGGGCGCGCGCTCGCCCTCGTACACAAACCGCACGCCGACGTGGCGGGCGATGACGTCGAAGATCGTCTCCTCGGCGAACGGCTTGACCACGAACTCGTCGGCTCCGTTGAGGAGGATCGTCTCGCGCTCGTGCTCGAACGCGCTCGCGGTCAGCGCGATGATCGGCGTCCGCTCGCCCGACTCCGCGGCGCGGATGGCGCGCGTTGCTTCGGAGCCGTCCATGACCGGCATCCGCTGATCCATGAAGATGAGGTGCGGATGCCACGTGCGCCAGAGCTCGATCGCGTCCTGGCCGTTCGCCGCATCGCGCACTTCGAAGCCGACCGACTCGAGCAGTTTGCGCAGCAGCGTACGGTTGTCGCGCGTGTCGTCGACGACCGCGATGCGCCGCCGCTCGCCCGCGGCGAGGCCGATCACGCGCTTCACCTCGTGTCGCACGACGCGCTCCGTCGCCACCGGCAGGTCGATGTCGAACTTGAACGTCGTCCCTTCGCCGCGGCGGCTGCGCACGGCGATGTCGCCCCCCATCAGCCGTACGAGCTGCTGCGTGATGACGAGGCCGAGGCCTGTCCCTTCCTTCGCCTGACGCCCGGTCGCGGTCTGCACGAACGGTTGGAAGAGCGTCGCGATCTCCTCCTCGCTGATGCCCTGGCCGGTATCGCTCACCTCGAACGTCGCGCGGCCTCCGCTCCAGTTCGCACGCACCGCGATCGTGCCGGTCTCCGTGAACTTGACCGCGTTGCCGAGGAGGTTGATGAGCACCTGCCGCAGCTTCCCTTCGTCGCCGAGGACCGCGGGCGGGAACGAGCGGCTGACGTCGGCGACGAGCATCAATCCCGACGCCTCGGTGCGCGCGCGAATCAGCTCCGCGACTCCCGCGATCAATTCGCGCGGATCGAATGGACGCCGCTCCGCCGACATCTTCCCCGCTTCGATCTTCGAGATCGACAACACGTCGTTGATCAACCCGAGGAGATGCTCGCCGCCGCGGCGGATGATGGAGAGATTCTCGCGATCGGCGTCGGTCATCGAGCGGCTGCGCGCCATCAGCTGCGCGAAGCCGATCACCGCATTGAGCGGCGTGCGCAGCTCGTGCGACATGTTCGCCAGGAAGACGCTCTTCGCGCGATTCGCTTCCACCGCGCGCGCCTCCGCTTCCTCGAGCTGCAGCGTCCGCTCGTGCACCTTGCGCTCGAGCAGCTCCGTGCGGCGGAGGATGTGCCGCTCGCGCAGGCGGATGGCCAGCAGGATCAGACCGAATCCGAGCAGCACGTACGCGACGATTGCCCACCAGCGCTGCCACGGCGGCGCGGGGAGCGTGAAGGCGATGCTCGCGTCGCCGCTCCAGACGCCGTCGTTGTTGATCGCCGCGACGCGGAACACATGCGGCCCCGGCGGCAGCGAGTTGTAGAACGCGCTGCGGCGCGTGCCGGCGTCGACCCAGTCGTCGTCGAAGCCGTCGATGCGATAGCGGAAGCGGACGAGCTGCGGCATGAGCAGACTGAGTCCGTCGTAGCGGAACTCGTAGCGCTCGCTCGACCAGGGGAACTGGACAGGCGAGGGCGCCTGTCCTACACGTTTGCCGTCGACGAGCACGTCGCGCAGCACGATCCCGGGCGGCACGCGATTGAGATGCAGGTCGGCGGGATCGACGATCGTCAAACCGGCCGCGGTCGGAATCGCGAGATGGCCGTCGCTCATGCGGATGCCGGCGGGCTGCGTCGCGCCGTTGCATTGATCGCTACCGAGGCCGTCCGATTTTCCGAACGTCATCATGCGGCGTGACTGGCGATCGAGACGCGTCACGCCGCGGCTCGACGTCAGCCAGAAGTTTCCGCGCTTGTCGTCGATGATCTGGAAGACCACGCCGTCAGTGATCCGCTCGATGCTGTTGCCGTGCATGCGCACGAGACCGTCGTGCGTGCCGATCCAGAGGTCGCCGTTCGCATCCTCGTGCAGCGCGAAGATCATGTTGCTCGGCATTCCTTCGCGCGTTGTCCAGCGGCGGACGATTGCGCCGTCGCGCACGAGGGCGAGTCCCGCGTACGTGCCGAGCCAGAGCGAGCCGTCGCCGCGCTCGAGGATCACGCGCGGCTGTTCGTCCAGAAACTTCTCGTAGCGTCCATCGCGAAACGTCTGCAGTCCGGCGGGCGAGCCGACGAGCAACGTCCCATCGCGCAGCCGCGTGAGCGCATCGACTTTTCCGCCGGGGAACATCGTGATGTGGCCGTCATGCAGATGTCCGAGTCCGCGATCGGTGCCGATCCAGAGATCGCCGTTCGGCTCCTCGGCGATGGTGCGAATGAAAAGATTGGCCAGCCCCTGCGCCGCGCCGTACGCGGTGATGTGGCCGTCCCGCAGCAGATTCACGCCGCCGCCGTACGTGCCGATCCAGAGTCCGCCGCCGCGCGCCTCGGTCACCACGCGGATCGCGTCGTCGGTGAGGCCGTGCCGCGTGGTGTACGTGACGAACTTCAGATCCTTCAGCCGCGCGACGCCGTTGTCCGTGCCGATCCAGATGCTCCCTTCGCGATCCTCGGTCACGACGTGAATCGCGTTGCTCGGCAGCCCTTTCGATTTGTCGAGCTGCTCGAAGCGGCCGTTCACGAAGCGCATCAAGCCGGTCGGCGCGGTGGCGATCCACATCGTGCCGCGGCTGTCTTCGAAGAGGTGGTTGACGTACGCCGTCGGCGCGCCGGTGCGCAGCGTCTCCTGCGTGTTGCCCTTGATGCGCAGGATGCGATCGGATGCGGTGCCGGCCCAGAGCGCGCCGTCGCGCGCGATGGCCAGGCTGATGATGTTCTCCGAGTTGATCGCGTGGAAACGCGTGCCGTCGAACCGGAAGAGACCTTTCGACGTGCCGGCCCAGCCTTCGGCGAGTGCGTTCACGTCGCCGGCGAGCGCGTAGTGCGTGGCGTGCGTGCCGCGATAGCGCGTGATCGCGTTCGTGCCGCCGACCCAGACGCTGCCGTCGTGCGCCTGGCGGATGGCGATCGCATCGCCGCTACCGATCCGCTCGAACTTGCCGTCGCGCTCGCGCACCACGCCGCCGCCGAACGTCCCGATCCAGAGCGTGCCGGCGTTGTCCTCGAACAGCGTGTGGATGCGCTGGTCGGTCATGGCCGGCGTGTTGCGCGTGTCGAAGACTTCGAAGTCGATCCCGTTGAAGCGGACCAGCCCCTCCATCGTGCCGAGCCAGAGGTAGCCGTCGCGCGTCTGCACGATCGTGCGCACCATGTACTGCGGCAGGCCTTCGCGCCAGACGTCGAGGGCGTAGAGATCGAGCGGTCGCGCGGGATCGAGTGCGGAGGCGCGCACTGCGAGAAGAAGCAGGAGCAAAAGGCGAAGGCGCCGCATGCGAGAACTTATGATTCTCGCACCGGCGCCTTCAGGTTGCGTGTGTTTACTTGTCTTCCAATCCCTGACCGTTGCGCGCGTACTCGGTGTCGTCGATCGGCGGCAGCACCGTGACGATGAACGAGTTGCTCGCCTCGTTGCCCGACTTGTCGCTCGTCGAGCAGTTCACTCGCGTCGTGCCGGGCGCGAACAGCTCGCCCGAGGCGGGATAGCAGTTGACCGACGCGTCGCCTTCGATCGTGTCCTTCGCGTACGCGTCGTAACTCACGAACGCACCTTCGAGCGAGAGCGCGCGCTCGGTGACTTCGCGCGGCAGGAAGAGCTGCGGCGCACTGAGGTCGGCGACCTTCACGTCGAAGAGCTCGGTCGCGCTGCCCGCGGTGCATTTCACGGTGGTGACGCCGAGGGGGAAGAGCGAGCCCGATTTCGAATCGCATTCCACGCCGACCGCGTTCCCCTTGAAGTCGGTCGCCGTCGTCTCGAACTTCACCTCGCTGCCCTCGCGCGACGCCGCGTCGGTGATCACGCCGTCCGGCACGATCAGCGCCGGAGTCGCTTCATCGCCGGCGTGCACGCGGAAGTTCACGATGCCCTGGTTCTTGAAGCGGTCGACGCTGGTGCAGGTGACGGTCGACGTGCCGAGGCGGAAGAACGAGCCCGACTCGGGGAGACAGCTGACCCTGACCTCGGGATCGACGACGTCAACAGCCTTGGCGTCCCACTTCACGACCGCTCCGTCTTTTTCGCCGAACGCGATCAGATCGCGCGGCACTTCGATCGACGGCGGCGTCCTGTCCGCGACTTCGATCTCGAACGATTCGCGAGCTTCGCCGCCGAAGTCGTCGGTGGCCACGCAGTCGACCTTCGTGATGTCGAACGGGAACTCCTCACCGGAGCGGTGCGTGCAATCGACGTAGGTGTTCTCGCCGTAGCGGCTGATCGCCGTCACCTCGAACTGCGCGATCGCGCCTTTGAGGCTCGTTGCCTCGACGTAGAGGTAGGGCAGGAAAATCAGCCGGACCGTCGAGGGGATGATGCGCAGCGCCGCGGTGTTCGAGTCGAGCGTGCTCGCGCCATTCGGCACGCGGACCTTGACGGTGTAGTTGCCCGGAGCGTTGAGGACTTCGAGCGGAACCCAGACGAAGAGCTCCGTGTCGGTCCCGGAGTTCGGCGGCAGCGCAACCGTGCCGGCCGGTCCGCTGAAGATGATGTTGACGCCGCTCAGCGGCAGGAAATGGGTCCCTTCGATGGTCATGAACCACTCGCCGCTCATCTCGTGGAGCGAGCTGGGGGAGATCGAGGTAATCGTCGGCACATCCCGAGCGAGAAGCGGGAGTGCCGTGAGTAAAACCATGAACGACGCGAGCCTCAGCAGGCGCATCAATCCTCCTATGCGTAAGTGCGCTGCAAGATAACGACGGAAGGGTGGGTGGGTCGTGAGCTGGGTCACAGAAGGACAAATAAGTGACGCTCGATGTACACTTCGATGTACATATGAGAAAGAAACACTCCATCGCCGAGGCCCGCACGAACCTCCCGAAGCTCGTTCGCGAAGCAGAGTCCGGTAAGGCCGTCGAGCTGACGCGCCGGGGTGAGCGCGTCGCGGTCCTGATCGGACAGCGAGAGTACGAACGGCTGACGGCGCGACCGCGCAGGTTTTCGGAGGCGTGGGCGGACTACGCCAGCGCGGTCAACCTGGAGAATCTCGACATCGATCCGGCCGAGGTGTTCGGCGGGGTGCGTGATACATCGCCGGGACGGGACAGCGATCTGTGACTCTGAAGTACCTGCTCGACACGAACATCGTTTCCGAGCCGCTCCACCCGACGCCGCAGCACGGCATCGTGCGCCGCCTGCAGCGTCACGAGGAGGAGATCGCAATTCCCTCGGTGGTGTGGCACGAGCTGCGATTCGGTATGCAGCGGCTTCCGCCCTCGCGGCGGCGTGATGCGATCGAGCGCTACCTCAATGAAGTCGTGCTGACGACGATGCCGATCCTCGACTACGACCGCGCGGCTGCCGAGTGGCACGCGACCGAGCGCGCGCGCCTCGCGACCCGCGGTGAGATGCCGCCGTTCGTCGACGGTCAGATCGCGGCGATCGCGCATGTGCACGATCTGATTCTCGTCACGCTGAACGACGCGGACTTCCATCGCTTTCACGGACTGCGCGTTCTTCATTGGCACTAGCTCCGCGGGCCGCGGAGCGGAGTAGCCTTGTCAGGCTTGCTCTTCGCCGGAACGAATCTCGGACCGTACACGATCGAAGGACTCCTCGGCACCGGAGGGATGGGCGAGGTCTATCGCGCACGCGACTCGCGGCTCGGGCGCCACGTCGCGATCAAAGTCCTCCCGCAGCAACTGGCGGCCGATCCGGTCTCGCTCGAGCGCTTCCGGCGTGAGGCGCGCGCCGTCGCGACGCTGTCGCATCCGAACATCGTTGCCATCTTCGACGTCGGCAGCGACCGCGGACTGCACTACGCGGTGACCGAATTTCTCGACGGCGAGACGCTGCGCGATCGGATCGCGCGCGAAAGGCTCACACCGCGCGACGCACTGACCATCGTCCTCGAGATCGCCGACGGCGTCGCCGCCGCGCACTCGGCGGACATCATCCACCGCGACCTCAAGCCGGAGAACGTGTTCATCACGACGACCGGCCGCATCAAGGTGCTCGACTTCGGCCTGGCGCGCTCGCCGACCGCGCGCACGGCCACCGAAGCGATCACCGCCTACCTGCCGACCGAGCCCGGAATGATCATGGGGACGATCGGCTATCTCGCGCCCGAGCAGGCGGAGCTCCGTCCGCTGAGCAAGGCGACCGACGTCTTCGCGCTCGGCTGCATCCTCTACGAAGCGATCACCGGCGCCGTGCCGTTCGAGGGACTGTCGACCGCGATGTCACTCGCCGCGCTGATCCGCGATCCGGCGCCGCATCTGCCGCCGGGCGATGATCTCTCGCACGCAACCGACGGCCTGATCCAGCGCTGCCTGACCAAGGATCCGAGCGCGCGCATCCCCGACGCCGCCGCGCTGGCGGCGGAGATCCGCACGATGCTCACCGACGACGACGCGGTGCTGCGGATGTCGACGCAGGCGCGGCGCTCCGTGCGGCGGCAGAAGCGTTGGCCGCTGTACGCGCTCATCGCGATGCTCCTGCTCGCGGTGCCGGCGGCGTTCTACGTGCGGCATGAGAACGAGGTGATCGACGACGGATATGACATCCGGATGTCCGACGTGCGGGGCGATGAAGAAGTGCGGCGCCTGACCGCGATCGCGCTGCGCACCGATTCGCAGGGAAATCGCGCGAATGCGATGCAGCTGCTCGAACAGGCGCATCGCAGCTCGACGCAGACCGCGCTTCCCGCCGCGTTTCTCGCCAGCTGGTTCGACGCGAGCGGAAACGCGAAGGAGGAGCGCTACTGGACGAGCCAGGCCGCCGCGCGGCTGCGTGCCGGCACGCCGACGTACGAGGCGATGCTGGTCCGCTATCTCTCCGGCCAGCGCAATCAGCAGAACGCCAAGGCGCTGGCGCTCGCGCAGTCGATGCTGAACATCCGGCCGAATGCGTGGCGCCTGCGGCTCGGCGCGGCGCACCTGCTCCTGTCGCAGCGCGACAACGAGGCGGCGCTGCTGCAATTGAAGAAGATCGACATCGAGCGTCCCGACGACCGGCGGCTGATGCTCGTCCTCGCCGACCGCGCGTCGCTCGGCGACGTCGACAACGCCGCGCGCGATCTGCAGCGCAGCCGGCTGATGCGGCAACCCGTCTTCTCGACCTACACCCTCGGCCGTTTCGCCTGGACGCGCGGCGACGTCGACGGCGCGATTCACAACTTCGGGCTCTGCGCCGATCGCGCCGCGGCCGAGAGCCTCACCACGCTGGAGATGGACGCGCGGATGTATCAGGCGCTGGCGTGGCTGAAGCGCGGCGACATGCCGAATGCGCGGCGCAGTCTTTCACTCTGCATCGCCCGCGCGCGGCAGTTGCAGGTCGCGCAACGCGAATACGACTGCGCCGGCATCTGGGCCTACATCGCGAACCGGGAGGGCGATCTCGCGGAACGCGATCGGAAGCTCGATGAAGCGCAGTCATTCGCCACGCACGAAGACGATGCCGCGGTGCTGCGCGTGTTCGCCATCCGCCTGCGTTCCGAGGTCTGGAAATCGTGGCCCCGTCCCCGCGTGGAGACCGACGCGGTGCTCACCGGAGCCGGGCCGCTCATCGATGCGCGCGAAGCGTGGTACGCCGGAGACAACGGCGCGGCGCTGCAGAACCTGCGGCGCGCGCGCGCCGAGGGGATCGACGGGACGGGGCTTCGCGAGGAAGCGGAATTGCTGGCGGCCGAGCTGGGCGAGCCATCGACGCTGCTCAGGCCCGATCCGCCGTATCCGAACATCTTTCGTTATCTGGCGATCTTCGATCTCGCGGCGCGCCGCTAAGACTTCCACTTCTCACCGAGCAGCTTCCACGCGCCGTCCTCGAGCCCCATCTCGATCGTGCCGGTCGCTTTCTTCTTATCGGTCGAGTCCTCGCCCTCGACCGTCAGCGTGGCGTGATCGCCGTTGACGAATCCGCCCGTCACCTTGATCTTGTTCGGACGCATGATCTTCAGCAGCTCGAGCATCTGCTTCATCTCTTCCGGCTTCAGGTCGGGCGGCGGATTGCTCTTCGAGGCGCGCTTCTTCATCTCGTTGAAATTGCCGGAGCGCGCGGCCTTGTCGAAGGCCATGTATGCCTTCCCCGGCTCGCCTCCGCCCGCGGGCAGCTTCGTCCCGGACGACGCGTCGACCGTCACTTCCGACGCCACCTTGATCATCTGCACCGGCACGGCGAACGTCACGTCGTACGAGTACTTGTGCTTCTCCATGAAGTCTTCTTCGCCGTTGGAGAAGAAGCGGCCGGCGGCGTGCGTCTCGCTGAAATCGGTTGGGTCGAAATTGAAGAATCCCGAGCCGCTCAGCTGAAACATCGCCTTCTGATGCAGCAGCTGCAGGTGATACGGCTTCTCGTCGGAATCGATGGCCACCACGAGGCCGTGCAGCTTTCCCTTCTTCACGTCGTCGTAGAGCTTGTCGTCGTCGACGAAGAGCTCCGCCGCCACCGGCTGATCGGTGAGCAGCACCTCGACGTCCTTCTTCTTCTCGTCGAAGGCGTTCGGCTTGAGGCGCGCGATGGCATTGGTGAGCTTCACCGTCGCGCCGTCGACCTTCATCGTGCCGGCCGCGCCGCCGTCGGCGATCTTTGGCGCCGACGCCGCGAGCTCCTTCGCCGCGGCCGCGTTGTCGCCGAACTTCTCGATGCCGAGGGGCGCATTGAATTTGAAATCGAGCGTGGCGACGTCGGAGAAGAATGACTGGTCCTCCGTCACGACCGCCGCGCCTTCGATCGACGCGCTGCCGAACTTCACGGCAGTCAGCTTGACGTCATTCGTCATCACCGGCAGCGACTTGTGCTGCAGCTTCTTCGAGTTGAGCTCGATGTTCGTCAGCGTCTTCGCCTTGTCGAACTGCAGCTTCGCAGCGGTCAACTCGCCGCTCTCGATCACCTTGCTGAAGCGCATCTGGTCGTTGAGCACGCCCTTCGCCACCGCGCGGTCGGTGAGGATGACGACGTAGCGATCGTTCTTGTCGAAGTCTTTTTCCTTCTTCGCGTACGCGTACTTCAGCTTGATCGGCTTGCGGTTGATGGTGATGGTGCCGTCGGCTTTTCCGCTGTCGACCGCGAACGCGAGCGGCGCGGCGAAAAGAATGGAGACGATGAAAGCTCCTACGGGCCGGAGAGTCATAATGCCTCCTGAAGGATTGAGCTGATGAGTATGCAACGACTGTGCGCGGCGGTGCTTCTTTTCCTCGTTGCGGTGTCCACATTTGCGGCGAAACCGGCGGCGAAAAAGCCGGCTGCCAAATCGAAGGCGACGCTGCAGCTGATCGAGGCCGCGTCGTCCGGCAATGAGGATGGGATCCTCGCCGCGCTCGCGGCGGGCGCCGATCCGAACGCGCGCGACGACAACTCCAACACGCCGCTGATGCTCTGCGCCTCGCAGTCGCTCTTCGGCAAGGAGCGGAAGATCGTCGAGGCGTTCGTCAAGGCGAAGGTCAAGGTCGACGCGGTGGACAAGGACGGCACGACGGCGCTGATGTCCGCGGCCGCGGGTGGACGCGACGGCATGATCCGCCTGCTTGTCGAGAACAACGCGAAGGTCGACCTGAAGGACAACGATGGCTGGACGGCGCTGATGTACGCGTCCTCCGCCGGACACTGGAGCGCGGTCAAGGAGCTGATCGAAGCGAAGGCTGACATCAACCTGGCGGAGAAGAAGGGTTGGACTCCGCTCGGCATGGCGCTCTACCAGGGACGCGGCTCCGCGGCCGAGCACCTCATCAAAGCCGGCGCGAAGATTCCGGAGAAGGGACCGAACGGCATGACGGCGATCCTGCTCGCGACGTATGGCCGCGACCTGCAGTGCGTGCGGCAGGTGCTCGAATCGGGCGCGCCGCTCGAGGGGGTCGACGAAGACGGCTGGCCCGCGGTGTCAGTCGCGGCGTACAACGGCGACGGCCAGATCGTGATGGAGCTGCTGCGCGCCGGCGCCGACGCGACGCTGAAAGACAAAGAAGGAAAGAACGCGCTCGATCGAGCGAAAGAGAACGACCACGCGGAGATCGTCGCGATCCTCGGCGGTCCGTGGACCGCGACGAAACCGAAAGGCGGACAGAACGTCGTCATCCCCTGCCCCGCCCTCGGCGGCAAGGTGAATGCGAACTTCACCGTCGACGGCTCGGCTCTCGTCGTCACCACGCAATTCCCCAAGCCGATGACCTGGTACCTCGGCGGTGGCAACACCAATCGCGCGAAGAGCGCGAAGACATTCACCTACGAAGGCTCGTTCGCGCCGGCGTACTACCTCGACATCGATTCGAATGCGAAGACCGGGACGAAGGATCAGCTCTTCAAGGAAGCGAACGGCTCCGAGTACGACATCGATTACTCGCAGTACGGCACGAGCGTCACGCTCACGTACCACAACTCGAATGGCGAGGAGCGCTCCAAGCAGGTCTACGCGAACGTGCTCGACGTCTCGGTGGAAAAAGAGGGTTCGATGATCGACACCTCGGAGGTGCCGGACGAAGAACGCCCGCGCGCCACGAACGACAACGGCGTGCTCATCACGCGCGTCCCGCTGTCGCTGATGAAGCTCACGCCGGGCAAGACCGTACGCATGACCGCGAAGATCGGCGCGTGCGGCGAGGGCGTGGTGGCGAAGGGGAAGTTGGGATGGATCCGGACGCGCTGCGAAGGTTCGTCGAGAATCACCGCGCGGCCTCCGAGCGCGAGGATCAGGAAGACATGGAGATGTACGAGACGTGGGCGAAGCTGCGCGCGGGATGGCCGCGTGAGCGCTGATCTCTCCTCCGCCATCTCGACACGAACCCCTCATCCGCCCTTCGGGCACCTTCTCCCGCGGGGAGAAGGTCTGCCTGCCTCGCGCTGCGCGAGATCCAAGCTCCCTCTCCCCGCGGGAGAGGGTCCGCGAAGCGGGGGTGAGGGGCACCCGTGCGAGTGGGAGAGCCAATGCTGACGCATAAAGTCGACGGCGACGGCCCTCCCCTCCTCCTCCTCAACGGTGGCCTCATGAGCATCGGCGCGTGGCAGCCGATCGTGCCGGCGCTTACGGCGCACTACCGCGTCATCCGCTGCGATTTTCGGGGGCAGCTGCTCGCGTTGAAGCCGCCGTACGCGGAGTCGTGGGAGGAGCATGCGGCGGACGTCATCGAGCTGCTCGATCACCTCGGCGTCGAGCGCGCGCACATCGCGGGTGTTTCGTATGGCGCGGAAGTGTCGATGTTCGTCGCGGCGCTCTATCCCGATCGCGTGGAGCGGCTGACGATCATCACGGCGACCGAACGCACGGTCGACTGGATGTGCGCGAATGCCCGCGAAGGACAGCGCATCGCGGAGCGGGCGGCGGCGGGAGAGGGGGGCGGGGAGGAGCTGTTCCGCAACGTGCTCCAGGCGACGTGGAGCGAGGAGTGGCTGGCGAAGCAGCCGCCCGATTTCATGGAACAGCGTCTGCGGCAGGTGGCGATGCTGCCGCCCGCGTTCTTCGCCGGCGCCGCCGCGATCCTCAGCATCCTCGACAGGCTCGACCTCACGCCGCTCCTCGGCCGGATCACCGCGCCGGCGCTGGTGATCGGCGGCGAGCACGATCGCGTCTTTCCGCCGGAGCATTCGCGCGCCATCGCCGCGGGGATTCCGAATGCGCGGCTGGTGATCATGCCGGGCACGGGACATGGGCTGCTGTTCGAGTGCGGGGAGCGGGTGGTGGAGCTGCTCCTTGCTTAAGAACGAACGATCGTGCTATTTTAGCCAGGCACGGAGGTAATCCCAATGCCCGAAGCAGCGCCCGAGATCGGGCTCACTGTCATGCGCGGAGCGCTCCGCGTTCTTTCCCGCACGTCGCCGCGCATGGCCACGCGAATCGCCGCCGACCTCTTCATGAAGCCGCGCCGCTTCCGTACGCCGCCACGCGAGCAGGCGTTGATGGAAGGGGCGGAACGGCTCGACATCCGCGTCGGCGAAGACACGATCATCCGCGCCTGGCGCTGGGGCCACGGCCCCGTCGTGATCCTCACGCACGGGTGGGAGGGGCGGGGCTCGCAGATGGCGTCATTCGTCGCGCCGCTGGTCGAGTCGGGACGGAGCGTCATCGCATTCGATGCGCCGGGGCACGGCACATCGGACGGCAATCGCTCATCGCTTCCGCACTTCGCCTGGGCGTTGCGCAGCGTCGCCGCCGCGGTCTCCGAGAACGCGCCCGACGCGATCATCGCCCACTCCCTCGGCTGCGCCGCGACGACGCTCGCGCTGCGCGAAGGGCTTACCGCGCGGCGCGTGGTGTTCGTCTCGCCGCCGCTCGATCCGACCGATTACACGAACCGCTTCGGCGACATCCTGGGGCTCGAGGCGAAGATCGTCGACCGGATGCGGATGCGCATCGAAGAGCGCTTCCTGCGCAAGTGGAGCGACTACTCGCTCGCCGGCACCGCGCGCACGATGACCACGCCGCTGCTCGTCATCCACGACCGCGACGATCAGGAGACGCTGTGGAGCGAAGGGGCGGCGCTGACCGATCTCTGGCCGGGGGCGCGGATGATGACCACGGAAGGGCTCGGGCATCGGCGAATCCTGCGCGAGCCGTCCGTGATCGAGCCGCGTCTCGCCTTCGTGGCGCGGTAATCACACCTCGAAGGCGAGACGCGGCAGCCAGCGCTTCGCGCCCATCGAGACGCGGAACGCGTACACCACGACGAGCAGCAGCAGCGCCAGCACGACGGCGGAGCGGCCGAAGTACCAGGCGTCGGGATCGAGCGTGAACGGCATCCGCTGCTGGATCACGAGGAAGAACGCGTACGCCATCACCGCGAGCATCCCGCATTGCCGCGCCAGCACGATCCCGGCGAGCGACGCGGCGACGGCGTAAAACAGGCGAATGCCAAGCGGGCCCGGCGCATCACCGAGTGCCGATGCCGCGATGAGCAGCATCGTGATCAGGCTGGCCAGCAGGTCATGTCTGACGAAGGCGCGCATCAGGAGCAGTAGCAGGATCATTCCGAAGCCTCGGAACAGGGCCTCGCAAAAAGTCCGGCCGACGAGAAAGACGACCCAGCGCGCCGGGCCGATGCCGCTCACCCAGCCGACGAGCGCGGTCTGCGTGACGGCGTACGTCGAATGCCAGACCAGGACGGCGATCACCGACGCCGCCGCTCCCATCAGCACGTCGCGGCCGACCATGGCGTCGGAAAAGCGTCCGGCGATCAGGCGCGTCCAGGCGATCAGGATCTGCGGCCATCTCTTTCGCACCAGCGGCTCGAGCGCCACGTAGAACACCGCCGTGATCAACGCCCAGAACGTCGCCTGTGCGACGTGCCACGAGGTCATGATCCATTCGTCGACGAAGGTCATCGGATGGTGCGCGTGGAACATCAGCGCGAGCAGCATGGCGACGCCGAACGTCACGGCGGCGCGCGCCGCACCGGCGCGATCGATCTGCTTCTTTCGAATGTTGGCGCGCGCCAGGAAAAGGCCGGCGATCGGAATGCCGATCATGAAAGCGGCGAACATCGCGAACGCCAGCCGGTCGGCGGGCGTGCCGCGCGGCGAGAAGTCGCCCCGTCTCTCGAGCGTCTTCGCCGAGAACCAGACCGGCCGGCCGTGAAACGCGGCGGCCTCGATGCGGCGGCCGTCCTTCGCCAGCCAGGCGAATTTGCTGTCGGTGTCGACCGGAGCGGTGCGCTCCGGTGTGGCGGCCCGCAACATCGCCGGGTCGTACCCGGCGTCGCGGATGAAGCGATCCCATTGCGGCACGTCACGCGCCGTCGATCGATCGACCACGGGGGGCACGATCGTGAACGCCAGCAGCGCGCCGTTCGCATCGAGCATCACGCTCGACATGCCCGGCTCGAGCGGCGGATCGTTCGCCCGGAGGATGCCGTCGGCATTGCGCGGCACCATCGCGCTGCCGGACTGGCGGTAGATCGCCACCACGCTTCCGGATTGCTCGTTGAGCAGGAGATCGGAATCGCGGCGCGCGCTCGCGCCGGCGTCCGCGAGAATCTCCCGCGCCCGCTCCTGCAGCACCTCGGGCGCCTTCACGCGGATCCGATTGCGATCGCCGATCGCCGCGTTGGCGATGAAACCCGCGATCGTCACGGCGAGCAGAGTCCACGCAAGCGCGGGCGAGATGTCGCCGCTCTTCGACGCTGCGGCGACCATCGCCGGCGACGGCGTCTCTCCCGCCGCAACGGCGAGCGACAACGCATCGCGGCCCGGCAGATCGCGGATGATCTCCGCGACCGACGCCGGACGCTCGGACGGCTCCGGATCGAGGCAGCGCACGATCGTTCGCTCCACCGCCGCCGGCACCTCGTTCGTCACGACCGACGGCCGCGTGTAGTCGCGCGCGCGCTGCCGCATCATCAGATCGTGCGTCGATGACGATGTGAACGGGCGGCGGCCGGTGAAGATCTCGTAGAGCACGAGGCCGAGCGCGTAGATGTCGCTCGCCGTCGACGCGGGCTCACCGGCGAGCTGCTCCGGCGCCATGTAGGCGGGCGTGCCGGCGTTGTCGCTTGCATGCGCGCCGGCGACGGCCAGGCCGAAGTCGGTCACGCGTCCCCGTCCGCGGCCGTCGATCATCACGTTCGCCGGCTTGAGATCGCGATGCACGACGTTCTTCTCGTGTGCCGCGGCGACGCCGGCGCAGATGTCCCGCGCGACAGCGAGCGCTTTCTCCGACGGCAACCTCCCGACGCGCCGCAGCAGCGACGCGAGGTCCTCGCCGTCGACGAACTCCATGGTGATGAACGACTGCCCGTCGACTTCGACGACGTCGTAGAGGCGGCAGACGTTCGGATGCGAGACCTGGCGGCCGATCCGCACTTCGTCGAGCAGCCGCGCCGCGGCGATGTGGTTCGCGAGGAACTTGAGGGCGACAGTCTGTCCAAGCTTCAGATCGTCGGCGCGATAGACCGCGCCCATGCCGCCGCTGCCGATGAGAGAGACGATGCGATAGCGGCCGCCGAGGATCGCGCCGGGGGTGAGCTGGAGCGCGCTCCGCGGCTCGGAGTCGACGACGAGGGTCGGCGTCTCCTCGGGACGACGGACCTCGGTCTCCGCGTCATCGGACATGTTCGTGTGCCGCTGATTGTAGTGGCAAAAACTTCCCGACCCTCGCGGTCATTACAGGGGAAAACAGCAGGCATGAATCTGGCTAAAAGGGAGCTGAACAGATGATCAAAAGAGGTTCCCGAACATGACCAGCAAAAACGTCGCGGCCACCGGAATCCCCGGCCTCGATTCGATCCTGATGGGAGGCTTTCCCCGCGGTCGGATCTATCTGATCCAGGGCGATCCCGGCGTCGGCAAAACGACCCTTGGACTGCAATTTCTGCTGGAGGGCGCTCGCAGCGGCGAATCGGTCCTCTACGTCACGCTGTCTGAATCAGCCGAAGAACTGCACGCGGTCGCGCGCTCGCACAACTGGTCGCTCGACGGAGTCTCGATTTACGAGCAACTGATTGGAGAAGAGGCGCTGCAGGAAGAGGAAGAAACGGTTTTCTATCCCGCCGAGATCGAGCTCGGAGAGACGATCAAAGGCATCCTGATGGAAGTGGAGCGGATCAAGCCGTCGCGCGTCGTGGTCGATGCGCTCAGCGAGATCCGCCTCCTCGCGCAGAGCGGCCTTCGCTATCGCAAGCAGATCCTCGCGCTCAAGCAATTCTTCGCCCGGCGCAAGGCGACCGTGCTGTTCCTCGACGATCGCACCGCGGAAATCCAGGACATCCAGCTGCAAAGCGTGCCGCACGGCGTGGTCGAGCTGCAGCGCCACACGCCGCTCTACGGCGCGGCGCGGCGGCGGCTGCAACTGGTGAAAATCCGCGGCCTCAATTTCAAAGACGGCTACCACGACTTCAGCATCCTGACCGGCGGGATCGAGGTTTATCCGCGCCTCGTGGCGGCGGACCATCGCAACGTCGTCCCGCTGCAGCGGGTCTCGAGCGGACTGGCGCCGCTCGACGACATGCTCGGCGGCGGGATCGATCGCGGCACGAGCACCGTGATCATGGGACCGGCCGGCGCGGGCAAATCGGCGCTGTCGACGCAGTACGCCATCTCCGCCGCGCAGCGGGGCGAGAAGGCGGCGATGTTCCTGTTCGAGGAGACGATCTCCAGTCTCCTGCATCGCTCCTCGTCGCTCGGATTCCCGCTCGAGCAGTACATCAAAGAAGGGCTCATCACGCTCTATCCGATCGATCCCGCGCAGTTGCAGCCGGGAGAGTTTGCGCACCTGGTCCGGGATGCGGTCGAGGAAGGGGAAGTCCGCGTCCTCGTCATCGATAGTCTCAATGGCTATCTCAACGCGGTCCCGGAAGAACGGTTCCTGCTGCTGCACCTGCACGAGCTGCTCAATTACCTCGGGCAACACGGCGTCGCTTCCGTTCTGGTCTTCGCGCAGCACGGCCTGATCGGCTCGATGCAAAGCAGCGTCGACGTCAGCTATCTCGCCGACTGCGTCATCCTCCTCCGCTACTTCGAGCTCGAAGGGAGAATCCACAAGGCGATCTCCATCATGAAAAAACGGAGCGGTCCGCACGAGACAGCGATTCGCTCGTACGGCATGAACACGGACGGTCTGCACATCGGCGACGCACTGGAGCGCTACCACGGCGTGCTCACGGGCGTCCCGACGCTCGGACGGACTGCCGAAGCGGCAGGCTGACGTGGAACGCAACGACTCCATTCTCGTGATGGCACCGTTCGGCCGCGACGCGGAGCTGATCTGCAGGCAAATGCGGTCGAACGGCATGCACTGCGAGGTCACCGACAGCATCGATGCGGTCTGCGATCGCATGGCCGACGAGAGCGTCGCCGCCGTCGTGATGACGGAGGAGGCGCTGCAGCCCGACGCGACGGCCCGCCTGGCGCGCGCGCTGGCCGATCAACCGGCGTGGTCGGAGATCCCGCTGCTGATCCTCACCGGCGTCCCGTCGCTCGAGCCGCGCACGCATTCCTTCGACGCCCTCGGACGTCGCACGAACGTGACGCTGATCGATCGCCCCGTGCGCATCAAGAGCCTCGCCAGCGCGCTGCGCGCCGCACTGCGCGCGCGGCAGCGCCAGTACGAGGTGCGCGACCTGATGCGCCAGCTCGAGGAGCGCATCCACGAGCGCGACCGCTTCCTCGCGGTCCTCGGGCACGAGCTGCGCAATCCGCTCGGCGCAATCCTCCTCGCTTCGCAAATGGCTGCCTCGGACGGCCGGCTCGACGAAGATCACGCGCAGCTCATCGAGCGGCAGTCGCGGCATCTCACGCGCCTGGTCAACGATCTCCTCGACCTCTCGCGCGTCGCCGCCGGCAAGATCGTGCTGAAGAAGCAGCACGTCGATCTGCGCGACCTTGCGCGGCAGACGATGTCGCTCGCGCAGCCGCTGGCGGACCAGCAGCGCGTCGAGCTGCGCACCGCGTTCCCCGATCATCCGCTGATCGTCGAAGCCGATCCGGTACGCATCGACCAGATCATCACCAATATCGTCACGAACGCGATCAAGTACACGCCCGAGGGCGGGCACGTGCTGCTGCAGCTGGCGGAGGAGGGGGACGAGGCGATCATCCGCGTCACGGACGACGGCGTCGGCATCGCGGACGATCGCATCGGCCGCATCTTCGAGCTCTTCGCGCAGGCCGAGAACGCGATCGGCCGCGCGCAGGGCGGTATGGGCATCGGCCTCGCGCTGGTGCGCAATCTCGTGCAACTGCACGACGGCTCCGTCCGCGCGAAGAGCGACGGCGTGGGCAAGGGAAGCGAATTCTGCGCGCGGCTGCCGCTGGCGAATGTCGATGCGCTGCCCGTCATCAAGCGATCGAACGAACAGATCGACATCGAAGCGCCGGCCGCACTGCGCCGCATCGTGGTGGTCGAAGACAACCCCGACGTGCGCGATCTCCTGCGCCTGAAACTGCGCCGCCTCGGACACGCCGTCGCCGACGCACGCGACGGTATCGAAGGACTCGACGTCATCCTCCGCGAGAAGCCCGACCTCGCCCTCGTCGACCTCGGCCTCCCCGGCATGGACGGCTACGACGTCGCGCGCGGAATCCGCGAGCAGCTCGGCGACGACGTGGTGCTCGTCGCGGTGAGCGGCTTCGGTCAGCCCGACGACAAACGCCGCGCGCTCGAAGCGGGCTTCGACGACCACATCACCAAGCCCGCCGACGTGAACGACATCGAGAACGTGCTGCGCCGCTTCCCGCCGCGCACGGCTGCGCGCGTTTGATCCAGTGGGGGGACAGGCGCCCTCGCCTGTCGCTTCGTCCGCGTGGACAGGCGAGGGCGCCTGTCCCCCCACCGGAAAGACGAAGGCGTAAGATTTCTTTCACTACATGCCCGAAGTCACGCAATTGCTCCGTGACTGGAGCGAGGGAAGAGAAGAAGCGCGCAACGAGCTGCTCGACCTCGTGTACGAGCCGCTGCGCGCGATCGCGGAGCGGCATCTCCACCGCGAGCGCGAAGGCCACACGCTGCAACCGACCGCGCTGGTGCACGAGCTCTACCTCCGCTTCGTCGATCAGCGCAACGTCGACTGGCGCGACCGGACGCATTTCTTCGCCGTCTCCGCGCAGGTCATGCGGCGCATCCTCGTCGACTACGCGCGGCGGCGGAAAAGCGACAAGCGCGGCGGCTCGCTGATCCCCGTGACCATGACCGCGGCGCTCGAAGCGTTCGCCGAGGAAAACTTCGACGTCATCGCGCTCGACCTCGCGCTGGAGAACCTCGAGGCGATCTTTCCGCAGCAGGCGAAGATCGTCGAGCTCCGTTTCTACGGCGGCCTCACGCTCGACGAGACGGCCGAAGCGCTGGGCATCTCCGCCGCGACGGTGAGCCGCGAGTGGACGATGGCCCGCGCCTGGCTGCGCCGCGCCCTCGCCTCCTCATGACCGCTACCGATCCGTTCTGGGACAACGTCCGGTCGCTCTTTCAAACGGCAGCCGATCTCCCTTCGAGCGAGCGCGGCGCGTTCCTCGACCGCGAATGCAGCGAGCCCGCGGTGCGCGCCGAGGTCGAGTCGCTGCTCGAAGCGCACGAGAACGCAGGGACGTTTCTGGAGAAATCGATCTGGGATCTGATCGACACGAACGATCCGCATCGGCTCGCCGGCACCGCGGTCGGTCCGTATCGCCTCGTGCGCCCGCTCGGCCACGGCGGGATGGGAACGGTCTTCCTTGCCGTGCGCGCCGACGCCGATTTCGATCAACGCGTGGCGATCAAGCTCGTGCGCGGCGGCTCATCGGGTGAAGAGCTCGTCCGCCGCTTCCGGCAGGAACGGCAGATTCTCGCCGCGCTCGAACATCCAAACATCGCGCGGCTGCTCGACGGCGGCACCACGGCCGACGGCCTGCCCTACCTGGTCATGGAGTTCGTCGACGGCGTGCCGATCGACGAGTACGGCCGCGGCCTTTCCATTGACGAAAAGCTCAACCTCTTCCTCCAGCTCTGCGACGCCGTGCAGCACGCGCATCGCAGCCTGGTGATCCATCGCGACCTGAAGCCGGGCAACGTGCTCGTGACGCGCAACGGCACACTGAAGCTGCTCGACTTCGGCATCGCCAAACTCGAGTCGCAGGTGAGCGAGACATCGACTCGTCTGATGACACCCGAGTACGCGTCGCCCGAACAACTCGACGGCCTCCCGGTCACCACCGCGAGCGACGTCTACTCCCTCGGCGTCCTCCTCTTCGAATTGCTGATCGGCAAACGGCCGCCCGACACGAAGGCGAGCCCGCGCGGCGACCTCCACACGATCGTGCAGACCGCGCTGGAGCTGGAGCCGGCGCGCCGCTACGGCTCGGTCGAAAAATTCGGCGACGACATCCGCAACTACCTCGGGGGCCGCCCCATCGCCGCGCGTCCCGCGACGTTCGTCTACCGCGCCTCGAAGTTCGTCCGG
>Ga0193696_1000041_pt1 | contig 58262 bp, 53 predicted proteins | sample L3m1metaG_FD_145074 | JGI IMG/M metagenome (GOLD analysis project Ga0193696, IMG submission 145074) | Soil microbial communities from a riparian zone of the East river system, Colorado, United States - L3m1 | ecosystem: Environmental > Terrestrial > Soil > Riparian zone | place: USA: East River... | reverse complement strand
CGGAAGCCGATCAGCGTCCTGGTGACGAACTTCAACCGCGAGGGGCTGACGCACGACGAGGTGGAGACGCTGCTGCACGAGTTCGGGCACGTGCTGCACGGCGTGCTGTCGCATACCGAGTACAACATGCACTCCGGCACGAGCGTGGAACGCGACTTCGTCGAGGCGCCGTCGCAGATGTACGAGGAGTGGGCGCTGCGCCTGGAGAGCCTGCACCTGATGCGCGAGCAGTGCAGCGAATGCCCGCTGATCGACGACACGCTGGTCAGGCGGCTCAATGCATCGAAGAAATTCGGCTCGGGCATCGACTACGGCCGGCAGCATCTCTACGCCGCGTTCGACATGTCGCTCTCCAGCGAGCAGCCCGGCCCGTCGCTCGAGCTGTGGAGCCGGATGGAAGGGGCGACGCCGATGGGATACGTCGACGGCACCTCGTTCCCCGGCACGTTCGAGCACATCGCCAGCGGCTACGCGGCCGGCTACTACGGCTACATGTGGGCCAAGGTGATCGCGCTCGATCTCGTCTCCGCGTTCGGCGCCGATCTGATGAACGGCGAGGTCGGCCAGCGCTTCCGCGAGATGATCCTCAGCCGCGGCAGCGAAGAGCCGGCGCGCGAGCTGGTGGAGCGATTCCTCGGGCGTCCGGTGTCGAGCGATGCGTTTTTTGCGATGATCAGAGGTGAATGAGAGCCTCTGCCGCCGCCTTTTCTCTCCTCATCACGCTGACTCTCTCCGCCGACACGCGCGTCACCAACGCCGTGGTCTTCAAGAACGGACTCGCGTTCATGACTCGCGAAGGCAACGTCGCGTTCTCGAACGGCGTCGCGCGCGTCTGGCCTGTGCCCGATGCACTCCTCGGCACGCTGTGGATCGGCGCGAGCGGCCGCACGATCGATGAAGTGCGCGCCGTGAAGGAGGAGCGCGCGGGAGAGGCGGTCGACTCGATCGCCGACCTGATCGACGCAAACGTCGGACGTGCCGTCGTCGTCACCGTCGGAAATCGCGACTACAGCGGCACGCTCGTGCGCTCGACGACTCCGCTGCTGATGATCAATGTCGACGGCAAGGTCCACGCATTCGACCGGAGCAAAGTGGAGTCGATCGCGTTCGCGCAATCGCCGGTGACCGAGCCGCAGGTCCCGACTCCGGTGCTCCTGATCGCCAGCCGCGGCTCCGACGCGAACGTGCCGCTGACGCTGTCGTATCTGCGGAGCGGCGTGAGCTGGATGCCGGAGTATTCGATCGCTCTCGCGGACGACGGACATGCGCAGATGACGATGCAGGCGACGCTGATCAACGACGGCGAAGAGCTGCGCGACGCGCGCGTGCGGTTCGCGGTCGGCTTCCCGAGCTTCGAGTTTTCGCACGTCGCGTCACCGATGACGATGCAGCAGTCGCTGATCGAATTCTTGTCCTCCCTCGGGCGGGACGAATCGCCGAACCTGTTTGCGAACGCCGTGTCGCAGCAGCAGGTTTTCGCGAATGTCGGAGGACGCGCCTCCGAGGTCGACACTGATGCGATCGCGAAGCGGTTGGAAGGGGAGACATCCGAGGATCTCTTCTTCTACGACCGCCCGAACGTGACGTTGGCGAAGGGGGAGCGCGGGCTTTATCCGGTGTTCACCGAAAGCGTTCCGTTCCGGCACGTCTACCTCTGGGAAGTGCCGCAGGAGACGGAGGAGACGCGCAGCCGCATCGAGAAACCGGCGGATCGCGTCTGGCACTCGATCGTCCTGACCAACAGCGGCGCGACGCCTTGGACCACCGCGCCGGCATTCGTCCTCGCGCACGGAAAGCCGCTCGCGCAGAACACGCTCGGCTACACCGCCGTCGGCTCGCACGGAACCGTGAAGCTGACCGTCGCCACCGACGTCGGCGTCGAGCGCCAGGAGCTCGAAGTCGAGCGAAAGCCGCGTGACCTCGAGCGTTCCGGCTACCACTACGACGCCGTCACCATCGAGGGGACGCTCGTCGTGCGCAACTTCAAGCGGGAAGCGATCACGCTGAGCATCGATAAGAGCGTCGAAGGGACGACGCTCTCACATCAGCCGAAGGCAAAGGTGACGCGCCGCGCGCTGCGTCCCCGCGCCATCAACCCGACCGAGCGCCTGGAGTGGGAAGTGCCGCTCGGGGCTGGGGAAGAGAAGACGGTGAAGTACCGGTACAAGGTGTGGGTCAGGGAGTAAGCGCGACGGTCGCATCACCGACCGCGATCACCCTCATCGTGATCCCGCTCGGCGTGGCGATCACGCTCACCGGCTCGATCGACGTGATGTGCCCGCGCATCATCGCGCCGGGGGCGAGCTGACGGGTCATGCCGCGGTCGATCTCGGCGCGGATGTCGCCCACCTCTTTCGTCACGTTCCAGCGCGCGTTCTCGCGCAGCCGTGCGCGCAGCGTGTCGTGCGAGACGCGGTCGGCGATGCGAAGGAACGGACTCTTGTGCTTCGGGTTGAGCTCGTAGTCGAGATCGTTGATGGTCAGTGACGTCGTCGCGTTGTCGAACTGCGGGATCCCTTCGAGGATCACAGGGCCGTGATAGCGCTTCATCGCGATGGTCGCCTCCATCGCGATGCGGCCCTCCTTCTTCGACGGCATCAGCTTCAGCGATTCGATCGTCAGATCGGCGAACGGCTTCCCCGCGAATTGCTCGTTCATCAGGCGCGAGGCCTCGGCGTACGACAGCTCGAGATCGAACGGGACGCGGATGCCGCTCGCGGCGTTCTCCGGAATCGTGCGCAGCGGCGGCAGCGGCTTCGCGGCGATGACCGGCTTGTCGCCGATCACCACGCGCGTCCGGGTGCGCATGGCGAACGTCGAGCGGACGTCGAGGCCGGAACCGCGGATCGGCCCGAGGGCGATGTCGATCGGTTCGAGGACGAGCCAGGTGCGCGGGGCCAGCTCCACCGGCGACTGCAGCGTCGTCCACATCTGCTGCGCCATCGGGCGGATGTTCGACAGCTTCGGCGTGTTGCCGTCGATCGTCTTCACCAGCTCGCGCAACTGAGCGTTCACCAGCGGGGCGAGCTTCCAGTTGCTGATATTGATGTTGAGGATCGTCACGCCGCATTTGTTCGCGAAGTCGACCGGCCGCGCCGTCGTCTTCGAGCGGAGGCGCCAGTTCTGGTCCCAGTCGAAATGCGAGTGCAGCGCGATGTTCGCGTCGCGCATCGGCTCGCCGAAGCCGCAGGAGATGCAGGGCCACATCTTCGACCCGGTTTTCGCGCACCCTTCGAGCGCGTAGTGGACGGTGGTCGTCGCGTGCAGGCCGGCGCCAACCATATTCAATGTGATCGGATCGCGGATGACGCGGTACTTCAGTCCGAAGCGCCCCTGCGGATCGAGCTCGTACCCGTCGAGCTTCCCCTGCGACTTCGGGATGTTCGCCTCGAGCTGCGGCAGCAGCGGCCGCAGCGACGACGTGATCGGGACGACGATCGTGGAGACCTCGGGCGCGGGAGGCGCGGGGGCGGGCGTGAGGTTGGGGGGCGGGGGTGCGGCGGAACAGGCGGCGATGAGCAGGAGGATGGCGGCAACGCGGCGCATATGATTCGAGGATGCAGTTTACGAACCTCGGCAACACCGGTCTCAAAGTTTCGCGCCTCTGTCTCGGATGCATGACCTACGGCTCGTCGACGTGGCGGCCCTGGATTCTCGATGAAGATGCCGCGCGTCCCTTCTTCAAGCGCGCGGTCGAGGCGGGCATCAACTTCTTCGACACCGCCGACATGTACTCGCTCGGAGCGAGCGAGGAAGTGACGGGGCGCGCGCTGCGCGAATTCGGCAATCGCGACGAGCTGGTCATCGCGACGAAAGTCTTCTTCCCGCTGACCTCGGGACCGAACAGCGGCGGTCTTTCGCGCAAGCACATCATGAGTGCGATCGACGCCTCGCTCCGCCGCCTCGGCGTCGAATACGTCGACCTCTATCAGATCCATCGCTTCGATCCGGCGACGCCGATCGAGGAGACGCTCGAAGCGATGCACGACGTCGTGAAGTCGGGGAAGGCGCGCTACATCGGCGCGTCGAGCATGTTCGCGTGGCAGTTCGCGAAGATGCTGAATGTCTCGCGCGCGCATGGTTGGACGCGCTTCGTCAGCATGCAGCCGCACTACAACCTCGTCTATCGCGAAGAGGAGCGGGAGATGTTGCCGCTCTGCATCGACGAAGGGATCGGCGTCATTCCGTGGAGCCCGCTGGCGCGCGGATTTCTGGCCGGCAACCGGACGCGCGACAAGCAGGGCGGGACGTCGCGCTCGCAGACCGACGACTACGCCCATCAGATGTACTATGCCGACTCGGACTTCACGATCGTCGAGCGCGTCGTGGAGACCGCGAAACGGCGCGGCGTCGCGCCTGCGCAGATCGCGCTGGCGTGGGTTCTCAACCGGCCGGGCGTGACCGCGCCGATCGTCGGCGCGTCGAAGCTGGAGCAGCTCGAGCAGTCGATCGCGGCGGTGGAGTTGGAGTTGTCGGCGGACGAAATGGCGTTCCTCGAGGAGCCGTACCTGCCGCACCGGGTAATGGGACACCGATAAAGAAATTGCATGAGCGACACGACCACACGCGGCATCCGAATCGAAGTGGAGAGCGAGTACGTCGAGGAGCGGAGCGAGCCGCGCGAGAGTTACTTCTTCTTCTCCTACCACGTCCGAATATCAAATGTCGGCAGCGAGACGTCGCAGCTCATCAGCCGTGAGTGGATCATCACCGACTCCGACGCCAACGAGGAGCGGGTCGAAGGACCAGGCGTGGTCGGCGAGCAGCCGCTGCTGCGGCCGGGATCGGTCTTCGAGTACACCAGTTTCTGTCCGCTCCGGACTTCGGTCGGATCGATGCATGGCGCATACTCCATGCGGACGGTGGCCGGAGAGACATTCCGGGCGGAAATTGCGCCCTTCACTCTCGCGGTTCCGGGTGTTGTCAACTGAATCGTGAACAACCGAACCTTTCTCCCGCTCTTCTTCGCAGCGCTCGCCGTGATTCTGGTCGGCGCGATCGGCTGGCGCGTCCACGCCTACCGGCAGGGAGACGTGCACTCGACGATCAACGGTCCCGCGGCGCTCGATAGCGCGCCGTCCGGAACGCAGGCTCAGCGGAATGCCGGAAACGTTCCGCGGCAGCAGATCGTGACGGAGGGAGAGACGGGGCTCCATGCCGGCGGCTACACCGCGCCGATGACCGGCACCGTGCTGACCGCGTCGCCGCAGCAGAAGCTGTCGCTGCGCGAGCAGCGGTTCGCCGAGGCGCTGGCGGCGGCGCAGCGGGCGACCGCGGAGCAGCCGCAGAAGATCGCGGTGAATCGTCCCGAGGCGGCGCCGGCGGTGAGCGCACAACCGAAGCCGGCGGAGAAGCCGGGCGTCCTCGCGCGCATCGGCAACGCCATCTCCAGCGCCTTCAGCGGCAACTCCTCGGCCAGCGCGGCTCCGCAGCCGCCGCAGCAACCGCACAATCCTCCGCAGCGGCCGGACAACCCGCGCGAACCGAACGAGCGGGACAAGCAGCCGAAGCCGAAGGATGCAACGTCCGATACGACACCTCCGCAGCTGCAGGGACTGGTCTTCAATCCGGCCGCGATCACCGACGGTCAGGAGACGATGCTCATCGTCACCGCGGTCGACGATCTCTCCGGCATCCGCAACATCTCCGGCAGCGTCGCCAGCCCGACCGGGAAGGCGCTGCAGGGTTTCGCCGCGCAGCGCGAGGCTCCGGAGTCGCCGCGCTACATCGCGCGCATCGCGGTGCCGAAGGATGCGGAGCAGGGGATGTGGAAGCTGAACTTCCTCAGCATCACCGACAACGCCGGCAACACGACGAACATCAACTCGTCGTTCAACCCCGGCTACGCCTTCTCCGTCACCTCGGGGCGTCCCGACTCCACGCCTCCGACGCTCCGCTCGGTCTACGTCGAGAAGCGCTCCATGAGCGGCGGCGACAAGAACACGGTCTTCGTGCAGGCCACCGACGACAAGTCGGGCGTGGCGATCGTCAGCGGTGTGTTCCAGAGTCCGGCGAAGACGGCGCGCATCGGCTTTGGCTGCCGTTCGACCGGACCCGAGACGTTCGAGTGCGACGTCGTGCCGCCGAAGAGCGTCGACTGCGGTGACTGGCAGCTCGAACAGATCCAGCTGCAGGACAAGGCGCAGAACATGGCCACCGTGCGCGGCGACAACCCGGTCGTCGCGGCGGTGAAGATCAACGTCCTCTCCGACAAATGCGACAGCGTGGCGCCGACGGTCGAGAACCTCGTGCTCGAGCCGATGGACGTGAGCAACGCGAACGACAGCGTCGTCACCGTGACGGCGACGGTCAACGATGACGCGTCAGGCGTGGCGAGCGTCAGCGGCCAGGTCGCCGGACCACCGTCCGACAACGGCCAGCCGCCGCGCATCTACTTCGCGTTCCAGGCGAGCGACATCCCGCAGACGTGGGTCGGGAAGATCAACATCCCGAAGTTCGCGGCGAAGGGAACGTGGAGCATCGTCTGGCTTCAGGCCCTCGACAAGTCGAACAACATGAAGACGTACTCGCAGGCCGATCCCGTGATCCAGGGCGCGAAGATCACGGTGCATTAACCCTGATCCCACACCTTCGACAATCTCTTCTTCGGAATCTCCGGCACCGGCCGGTCGTAGTGCGACGTGTCGTTGAAGAGCGTGAGTCGCGCGTGCGCGGCGTCCTTGAAGTCGAGGATGTTCAGCGCGGCGGGACTCTGCTCGAGGCGGTCGCGGTACTTGCGCGGATCGAATCCGAGGAGTGAGCTGAGGAGGAGGCGGATCGTCGCCTTGTGCGAGACGACCAGCACCTCGCGATCGCAGTGGCGGTCCACGATGTCGAGCAGCGCGGGAAGCGCGCGCGCGGTGACTGCGAGTCCTGTCTCGCCGCCCGCGGGCGCGAACGAATACGGATCGTGCTCGTAGCGCGCGTACTCCTTCGGGAACTCGCGTTCCACGTCGGCGCGCGTCATCCCTTCCCAGCGTCCGTGATTGATCTCGCGGAGACCTTCCATCGGTGAGACCGGGAGGCCGTGCGGTGCTGACGCGAGCTCCGCGGTGACGATCGTGCGTCGCATCGGACTGGCGTAGACGGCGGCGAGCGGTTCACCGGCGAGACGGATGCCGAGGAGTCGCGCCTGTTCGCGTCCGGAGTCGGAGAGGAGGACGTCGGTCGCTCCCGCGAAGCGGTCTTCGGCGGTGAGCTCGGTCGCGCCGTGACGCACGAGGAAGATGCGAGTCGTCACGTCACAATCCTATAGAAAGCAAAAGGCTCGCGGTCTCTGGTCCCGCGAGCCCATTCTCGGTTCGTTAACATCTACCAGAAAGCATCCGAACCGACGTGGTCTCGCGAATCTCTTTGCTTCCGAGACCTTCATGCGAACCGTTGACAGCTGCAAAGTAGCATTCGGTTCGCCCGCTCGGCATTCCACGTATCCCGAAGCGTCCCTTCATCCCGTTGACATCGTCGTGGCGCATCCGAGCTGAAGGTGAACGTCAATATGGGTTCGGTCAATGCGTTCGACAAGTGGGTCAGAAAAATATTTTTCTCATCGCAAACGCAGCTCGTCGCGACACTTCGTGTAGAGCTCGATCGCATCGAGAATCACGCGCAACGCGTCGTCGCGATCGAGGAAGTGATCGATCTCCACGACCTTGTTCTCTAGCGCTTTGTAGTCCTGAAAAAAGCGGCTGACCTCGGTCATGCGATGCGGCGCGAGCTCGGTGATCGAGTTGTAGTGCACGTACTCCGGATCGTTCGCGTGCACGGCGATGATCTTGTCGTCGGCCTCGCCCTGATCGCGCATCTTCATCACGCCGATCGGCTTGGCGATCATGATCGAGAGCGGCACGACCGGGTCCTGCCCGAGGACGAGCACGTCGAGCGGATCGTGATCCTCGCAGTAGGTCTGTGGGATGAAGCCGTAGTTCGCGGGATAGTGCACGGAGCTGAAGAGCACGCGGTCGACGCGAAGGAGGCCGCTCTTCTTGTCGAGCTCGTACTTTGTCTTCGAGCCTTTCGGCACTTCGATGACGACCGGAACGAGCTGCGGAGCGTCGCTGCCGAGGGATACGTCATGCCATGGATGCATGGGCGCGAGATTAGCACCGCCACCGGAAGAAACGAGTTGGGTGAATCGTTGCACCGAAGCCGGTTCACTCGCGTGAGGAGTTCGGATAAGATACGCGTCCCAACCGACCACGCACATCCATCGAAAGGTAACAACAATCCCATGACGCAATCGAGAGAAAACGCTGAGGCGAATAGCTTTGCCGAGGCGTTCGAAGCGAGCCTGAATTTCAAGACTCCGGAGCAGGGAGACCTGCTGAAGGGCCAGATCGTGTCGATCTCCGGCGACGACGCGTTCGTGTCGTATGGTGGCCCCTCCGAGGCCGTAATGGCCACCGCGGAGCTCGAAGGGCTCGACGTCGGAGACACGGTCGAGGGGACCGTCGTCAAAACATCTCCCGAGATTCGCATCTCGCGGAAGATGATCAAAGGCAAGGCGTCGCTCGACGCGCTTCGCCAGATGTACGAGAACCATCTTCCCGTCGAAGGGAAGGTGACGGGGCGCAACAAGGGCGGCTTCGACGTCAGCGTCAGCGGCCTTCGCGCCTTCTGCCCGCTGTCGCAGATCGCTCTCGGCAAGATCGAGAACCCCGATACGTTCCTCAACCAGACGTACGACTTCCGCGTCACCGAGATGTCGGATGATGGACGCCGCATCGTCGTCTCCCGCGCCGCCCTGATGAAGGAAGCGGCCCAGCAGCGCGCCGAAGAGACGCGCAGCCGCATCGTGCCGGGCGCGGAGCTCACCGGCCGCGTGAAGACGATCACGCCGTTCGGCGCATTCGTCGATCTCGGCGGAGTGGACGGCCTGCTGCACGTCTCCGAGATGTCGCGCCGCCGCGTCACCGATCCGAAGGAAGTGGTGACGGTCGGACAGGAAGTGAACGTCAAGGTCATCAAGGTCGACAACGACGGCAAGCGCATCTCGCTGTCGATGAAAGATCACGAGCCCGATCCCTGGTCCGACGTCGCCGACCGCTATCCGGCCGGTACGCAGTTCTCCGGACGCATCGTCCGCTCGACCGACTTCGGCTACTTCGTCGAAGTGGAGCCGGGCCTTGATGGTCTCGTGCACCTCTCCCAGCTTCCGTTCGGCGTGAAGCCGGGCGACGACACCGTGCAGATCGGCTCGACCGTGAGCGGCTGGGTGCGCGAAGTCGATCCGAGCCGCAAGCGTCTCTCGCTCTCGCTGCGCGAAGTCGCGACGAACGATCCGTGGGAGAGCGCCTCGCAGAAGTACGCGATCGGCAAGGTCGTCGAGGGCACGGTCGATCACACCGGCGCGCCGGGCGTGTTCGTGCAGCTCGAGCCGGGACTCACGGGCCTCATCCCGAACTCCGAGCTCGGCGGCGCCGAGCATCCGGAGGGCGAGCGCCTGATGGTGCGCGTGATGTCGATCGATCCGTCCCGCAAGCGCATCTCGCTCAGCCATGAAGCCGCCCGCGCCGCCGTCGAGCGCGAGGAGTACAACAAGTTCATGGAAGAGCGCGGGGAAGCCGAAGGAAAGAGCGCGATGGCGCTGGCCTTCGAGCGCGCGATGGGCAAACGTAGTTAATAGTTGCCAGTTGGCAGTTGACTGAAGGCGGCCGCAAGGCCGCCTTTTTGCTATGGTCCCTTGCATGCGAGTGTTCATGACAGGGGCGACGGGATACATCGGCGGTGCGGTTGCGACGGAGCTGCGCCATCACGGCCACGAGGTGACGGCGCTGGTGCGTCCCGATTCCGAGGCCCGGCATCTGCGCGACCTCGGCGTGGTGATCGTCGCCGGCGATCTCGAAACGCTGCCGTCGCTCGACGACGCGCTGAACGGATACGACACCTACATCAACACCGCGTTCTCGCCGCAACACGACAGGCAGACGATCGACACGCTCGCATCGCGCGGCGGACAGTTCATCTACACCGCGGGCGTCTGGGCGTTCAGCAACACGAAGGACGCCGACGAGACGACGACGCCCGATCCGCTGAAGATCTCTGCCTGGCGCGTGGAGCACGAGCAGACCGTGCTGCGGTCGCCGTCGCACGCCGTGATCCGTCCCGGCTGCGTCTACGGCGGAAAGCAGTCGCTGATGAAGTCGTGGTTCGCATCGGTCGATCAGCGCCAGCCGATCGAGCTCGCCGGCGACGGCTCGAATCACTGGTCGATGATCAACCTGCACGACCTCGCGACCTGCTACGTCGGCATCGTCGAGCAGCGTGCGGGTGGACTGTTCCACGCCACCGACGACACGCACGAGTCGCTCGCCGAATGCGCGCGTGCACTCGCGGCCGACGTGGAGATCCGATCGACGACGCCGGAACAGGTGCGCGAGAAATTCGGCGACGCGTTCGCCGAGGCGCTGCTCGTCGATCAGCAGGTGAAGAGCGGCATCACACGCGAGCGGCTGGGTTGGACGCCGAAGCGGACGTTCACGAATTCGATTGACGAGCAGTGGCGGGAGTGGCGAGAAACGCAATCAGCAGCGCGTTGACCTTCTCCGCCGCATCGGTCTGTACGAAATGTCCCGCCTCGGGGATCCGCTCGACGCGCAGGTTCGGCACCCAGTCGCTGAAGTCCTCGGTCATCTCTTTGTGGAAGACCGGATCGCGCTCGCCCCAGATCAGCATCGTCGGCACTTCGATCTTCCGCATCAGGCCGCGCAGCTCGGCGCGATGCTTCCGGATGGCGCGGTAGTAGTTCAGCATCGCGGTCGTGGCGCCCGGCCTTCTCCACAGCGCGATGTACGTCCGCACTTCAGCCGGCGTGAAGCTGCCGAGGCGCGACATCAGCATCTTGCCGAACAGGCGGATGAACAGCTCGGGGAGCACCGGCAGGTTGAAGAAGAGCTGATACAGGAGTCGCATCTTCTGGCCAAACGAGCGATCGATCTCGCGGCGCATCGGGACGAAATGCGGCGCGTTCATCACCACGAGGCGCTCGACGAGCGTCGGATGGAGCATCGGCAGCAGCCACGACGCGATGCCGCCCCAGTCGTGTCCGACCAAGGTGCACGAGCCGCCGTTCTGCACGATCAGCCCCGCGATGTCCTGCACCACGCTGGTCATCTTGTACGCGTCGACGTCGTCGGGCCGCGATGAGTCGCCGTAGCCGCGCAGGTCTGGCGCGATGACGCGATATCCCGCCTTTGCCAGCGCCGGAATCTGCTTCCGCCACGAGAACGACGATTCGGGGAAGCCGTGCAGCATGACCACGAGCGGCCCTTCGCCTTCCTCGATGTAGTGCAGGCGGATGTCGCCGACGTCGGCGTAGCGGTCAGGCATTAGGATGCGCCGGTGAGTATAGGCCGGTTGATCGCCGCGTTCGTCCTGCTCGCGCTGATCTTCGGCGTTACGCTCGTCTTCGCCACGCCGCCGTTCCGCGCGCCGGATGAGGCGGGGCATTTCTGGCGGGCCGATGCGATCGCACTCGGCTACTGGATCCCGCCGATGCATCACGGGCATCCGTCGGCGTACATCCCGCGCGGCATCGAGCAGCTCTGGTACGGCCGCGACACGCCGCTGGAGCTCGAGCATCGCGTGCTCGTCCACTTCCCCGCGTACTACACGCCGCTGCCGCATCTGCCGCAGGCATTCGCCTGCTTCATCGGACACAACCTGACGCTCCGCCCGCTCGCCATCCTGCACCTCGGGCGCATCTTCAATCTCATCGTGTTCATCACGCTGATGGCGCTGGCGATGCGCGCCGCTCCTTCACTTGCCCTCGCGATCGCGACGGTCGGGCTGCTGCCCATGTCGCTCCATCTCGCCGCGTCGTTTTCACCTGATGCGATGACGATCGCCGTCGCGACGCTGCTCACGGCGATGTCGTCGAACGCCGTTCTCGCCGCCGCGATCGCCTTCGTGAAGCCGGTCTATTTCCCGATCGCGCTGATGGCGCGCCGCGCAACCGCCTGGATCGCCTGCGCCGTCGCGCTCGCGATCACCACGCTTCTCCTGCACCAGACGAACTACGCCGATCGCCCCGGCGTGATGGTCGATCCGTCGGCGCAGCTCCGCGTGATCGTGTACGCGCCGTTCAGGTTCATCGGAATCGTGATCGCCGACTACCTGCGCCACGCGCCGCGATACGCCGAGGGGCTGGTCGGACGGCTCGGCATGCTCGACGTCCCGCTGCCGCGCATCGTGATCGGAATGCTGCTCGTGACGGTGATCGCCGTCGCGCTCACGAACGAGTCACGCCTGACCGCGAAGGAGCGCGTGCTCGCCGCGGTGAGCATCGCGTTGTCGATGCTGCTGATCAGCGCCTCGCAATATCTGATCTGGACGCCGCCCGGGGCGGGCTACATCGAAGGGATGCAGGGACGCTACTTTCTTCCGCTGCTGCCGCTGGCGATGGCGGCGGTCAGCGGCACGGTGCGCAGGCGCATCGCGCCGGACGTCGTGTTCGCGGTGCTGGCGATCGCCGACATCGTGGCGATCCTCGCCATCACCCCGAAACCACGTCCTTGAACTGCTCCTTGTCGATCGCCTTGTCGTACGCGGCGCGGCCCGTGACCTTCTTCTCCTCGTACAGCCTGCGGATCGACGAGTCCATGTCGATCATCCCTTCCTTCACGCCGGTCTGAATGGCGCTGGTGACCTGCGAGGTCTTGCCTTCGCGGATCATGTTGCCGATGGCCGGTGAGGCGAAGAGGATCTCCAGCGCGGCGATGCGGCCGCCGCCGATCTTCGGCAGGAGCTGCTGCGCAACGACGCCGCGGATCGTCTCGCCGAGGACGTTGCGGATTCCTTCCTGCTCGCCGGCGGGGAAGACGCTGATGATGCGGTCCATCGTCTTCGCCGCGTTGTTCGTGTGCAGCGTGCCGAAGACGATCGTCCCTTTTTCCGCGGCGGTCAGCGCCATGTGAATCGTCTCCAGGTCGCGCATCTCGCCGACCAGGATCAGGTCCGGATCTTCACGTCCCGCCGCCTTCAGCGCCTCGGCGAACGACTTCGCATGCGTGCCGATCTCACGCTGGTGAATGAGGCATTTCTTGTTCGGATGGACGAACTCGATCGGATCCTCGATGGTGATGATGTGGATCGACCGCGTTTCGTTGATGAGATCGATGATCGCGGCGAGGGTGGTCGATTTTCCCGAACCGGTCGGGCCGGTGACGAGCACGAGGCCGCTCTTCATCGCCGCGATGCGCCGCACCTGGTCGGGGAGGCCGAGCTGTTCGATGGTGAGGATCTTGGTCGGGATGACGCGGAAGACCGCGCCGGCGCCGCGCTGCTGGCGGAAAAGGTTCACACGGAAGCGCGCGATGCCGGGGATCTCGTACGAGAAGTCGATGTCGCCGGTCTTTTTGAAGTCTTCCCACAACCTCGGCGCCGTGACCGGCTCCATCATGTCGTTGAAGTCGGCCTCGGAAAGCGTGCGGTAGCGGATGGTCTCGATCGATCCCGCGGCACGCAGCATCGGTGGGCGTCCGACCGTCATGTGAAAGTCGGATGCGCCGCGGTCGGTCATCAGCTTCAGGAAGCGGTCGATCTTCTGCATCGGGGAAGAGTAGCGCGGGCCGCGAGCCCGCGCTACACACGGATCGCTACTCCCTCAATGAATTGAGCAACATCCCGGCGCCGACGGCGAGGACGGCGACTCCTGCCGCCACCTTCCCCGGGTTCTCCTTCGCGAACGCGGCGGCTTTGCTGCCGCCGGTCTTGAGATACTCGCGGGCGGTGTTGAGGTACTCCTCGACCTCCACGTTGTCGATCGACGATTTGAGGTTGCGGATCATCTCGTCGCTGATGCCGAGCTTCCCGAGAAACTGCTCCAGTCCCTGCGTGTTTGAGTTGTGACCGCAAGTGGGGCAGGCGCCGTCGGGCCTGATGCCCGGGGCGAAGTTGTCACCGGCACTCGTCGCGCCGAAGCCTGTGTTCATGGGCGTGTCCTGGTCCATTCACTCTCTCCTTCCATCGCTTTCTCGCGATCCTCGCCTGGCTCGTACGAGCGGCCGTGCGTGCCGATGCGGGGATCTCCTGATTTGTTCGTCAAGCGGTCCTCGTCCCGCCAACGATCGTTTTCCGGTCCACGGCCGAACTCCTGATCGCGATGGTGATCGGAGCCGTCCTCGCGGAACGGTGCCTTGAGGCTCGTTTGCATCGGTGAATACGCGCCGATGAGCGTATCCATGGGAATGTCGCTCTCGCGTCGTGCCGGGCGTGCGTGCGGCTGTTCCGCCGGCGGTTTTGCGATGCGCGCGGCGGGCTCGGCCGTCGGCTCATCATGATGACGCGTCAGTTTGCTCTTGACCGCGCGAACGGCGCGGCTCAACGGATTGCGTAATTTCGCTCTCTGTTCCATGACAGAGAAGGATGCAAAGAGTCGGCCGTTAGCAGTTCGCCGTTGGCAGCAGTTTTTGCCACTCAGACTGCCACCTGCCAACGGCCAACTGCCAACTACTTCCCATACGTCACGCGCCAGATGAGATTGGTACCATCGTCGGAAATCAGCAGCGATCCGTCGGGCATCACCAGCAATCCGACCGGACGTCCCCACACCTTTCCGCGCGGATCGGCGATCCATCCGCTGACGAAGTCGTCGTAGCCGCCCGCGGGACGTCCGTTGCGGAACGGCACGCTCACGACCTTGTAGCCGGTGAGCGTCGAGCGATTCCACGATCCATGCAGCGCGACGAACGCGTTGCCGCGGTACTGCGGCGGGAACATCGTGCCGTTGTAGAACACCATGCCGAGGGGCGCGGAGTGCGATTCGATGAGCAGCGAGGGGACGATGCTCTTCGCCACGAGATCGAGCCGCGCGCCGGCGTGCCGCGGATCCTGGTGCGTGCCGAGGTACGCGTACGGCCAGCCGTAGAACGCGCCGTCGCGGACGTCGGTGATGTAGTCGGGGACGAGCTCGTCGCCGAGGCCGTCGCGCTCGTTGACGGAAGTCCAGAGCGCCTGCGTCTGCGGCTCGATGGCGAGACCGACCGGATTGCGCAATCCGGCCGCGAAGATGCGCGCGCCCGTGCCGTCGGGACGCATCTCCGTGATCGCCGCGCGCGTCGGATCGCGCTCGATGTTGACGTTCCCCGCCGAGCCGACGGCGACGTAGAGCTTCGAGCCGTCGCGGTTGAAGATCACGTTGCGCGTCGAGTGTCCGCCGGACGGCAGCGAGGCGATGCGCTGCGCCGCTCCGCGCGCGGCGGTCTGTCCCGGCGTGTACGGAAAGCGGACCACGGACGATTCGTTGCCGGCGTAGAGGAAGCCGTTCGTGAACGCGAGGCCGAACGGATGATCGAGATCGGAGGCGAACGCGAATCGCTGCTGGCCGCGGAGGATCGAGATCCGTCCGGCGCCGGTCTCCGCGACGAAGACGTCGCCGTTCGGCGCGAGTGCCATGTTGCGCGGGTCGTCGAGCCCTTCGGCGTAGACCGTGGCGTGGAATCCGGGCGGCAACTGCAGCGACGCGTTCGATGGACGTTTGATGATGTTCGCCGGGTTGCCCGAGCTGCGCGTCGCGTACGGTTTCGGCAGTTGCTCGACGCGGACTTCGTGATGCCCGAGGCGCTGGGGCGCGGCCTGCGGCAAGGCCTCGCCGCCGCAGCGGAGGAACAGAAACGCGAGGACGATGAACCGCTTCTCGAGCATGGCCGTATTCTCGCCGATGAACGTATTCATGACCGGCGCCACGGGCTACATCGGACGGCACCTCATCCCCGAGCTCCTCAGGCGCGGACACGTCGTCCGCGCGCTGGTGCGTGACGGATCGGAAAAAAAGCTCGTGCGCGGTGCGATCCCGGTGCGTGGCAACGCGCTCGACGCGAGCACATTCGCGAACCAGATCGCGCCTTCCGACACCTTCGTGCAACTCGTCGGCGTCGCGCATCCGTCGCCGGCGAAGGCGGCGGAGTTCCGGGCGATCGATCTCGTCTCGGTCAAAGAGTCGGTCGCCGCCGCGTGCCGCTCGACGATCCACCACTTCGTCTACCTCAGCGTCGCGCAGCCGGCGCCGATCATGCGCGATTACGTCGCCGTACGCGCGGAAGGGGAGCGGATGCTGCGCGAATGCGGCCTCCCCGCGACCTTCGTCCGCCCCTGGTACGTCCTCGGGCCGGGTCATCGCTGGCCCTACGCGATCCTGCCGCTCTACTGGCTGGCGATGCTCGCGCCGGGGAGCCGCGACACCGCGCGCCGCCTCTATCCGGTGCCGCTTTCGAAGGTCGTCCGCTCGCTCGTCGATGCCGTCGAGCGGCCGCCGTCGGGCGTGCGAATCGTCGAAGCGCCGGAGATGGCGAAGGCCGCGGCGATCGCGTAGAGCGGCATCAGCGGGACGCGGAATCGCGCTTCCGATTCGGCGCCGGCGCTGATGACGATGAAGTAGAGCAACGTGAGCGCGACGAACGCGGCGAGCGCGCGATCGCGGCGCCACATCACGAAGAGTCCGACGATCGCGAGAAAACACTCGATGTGGGTGAAGGCGTCGAGCGACATCTGCACGATCGACTCCGGGATGCGGCAGACCATCGCCATCGCATCGGCGTCGCTGTCGAGGAGATTCATCTCGATGCCGCGCAGCGTGATCATCGCCGCGCCGATCGGGTGCTGCAGAAAGACGCGCCGTCCGAGCGCGCCGTAGTACTTCGCCTGCACCGCGTGTGGCAGCTCGGTAGCGTCGGGAACGTGCTCCGCGCGCTCGACCAGCTCGTGACCCTGCTCCAGCAACTCGTTCTGCCGGTCGCGCAGCGCGTCGGGAAATTCGTAGTCATCCATGATCGCCAGCGCGCCGGCCGCGCGATGCATCAGCATGTTCGTCCCGGCGATGGAGGCGATGGTGAAGACGCCGGTTTTCGCGCGATTGCGCAGGCCCCATCCGACGGGGAGGAGCAGCGCGCTGATCGTGAACGCGATCGCCAGCCTGCGCGGGCGGATGAACAACGCGATGACGACGAACCAGAGGATCGCGACCGGACGGATGAGGACGAGCGCGCCGGTCGCCAGTCCCGTTGCGATCACGCCGCGTCCGCTGCGCGCCGCGATGAAAATAGCGAAGAAAACGACCGTGAAGAGCGTCTCGCTCAACACCTTGTTCGCGTAGTGGATCGTCGGGACGTCGAGCGCGAAGAGGAGCGCAGCGATGATCGCGGTCACGCGATTGCCGCTCCATCGTTCGGCAACAAGGAACACTGCAACCGCGAGCAGCGCCGCGAGGAGATGCTGTAGCAGCACCGTCGGCACCGCGCTCCTCGTGAGCAGCAGAAACAATGGATAGCCGGGCGTACGGATCGTCTCCGGCTTGCCCAGCGCGTCCACAAACCCTAGGCCGTGCGCGAGATTCTGCGAAGGGACGAGGTAGGTGGCGGAGTCGGGATAGAAATAGTCGTCGCTGACGAAAAAGTAGATGAGATGCGCGGCGAGGGCCACACAGAACACGACGATCGCGGTGATGCGGGACGACAAGGGCGAAGCTTAGCGGGTGCGCAGCAGCGACTCCAACTCATCCGGCCGCGGCGCACGAATCCGCGCATCTTCCGGCGTGATCGCGCCGCGGCGCACCAGCGTCGCCAGCGAGTCTTCGAGCGAGATCATGCCCTGACGTTTGCCGAGCGTGATCTCCGTGATCAGGTTCTGAAGTTTCTCGTTGCGGATGTGATTGCGCACCGCGTGATTCGCCAGCAGCACTTCCACCGCCACCGCCCGCCCCGTGCCATCGGAGCGCGGCACGAGATGCTGGCAGACGATCGCGTTGAGGCTGAGCGCGAGCTGATGGCGGATCTGCATCTGCTGCAGCGGCGGGAAGACATCGACGATGCGATGAATCGCCTGCGCCGCGTCGCTGGTGTGCAGCGTGGCGAGGATCAGGTGTCCGGTCTCCGCGGCGGTGAGGGCGGTGGAGACGGTCTCCAGGTCGCGCATCTCGCCGACGAGGATGACGTCGGGGTCCTGCCGCAGCGCGGCGCGCAACGCCGAGGCGAACGTCGGCGCGTCGCGTCCCACTTCGATCTGCTCGATGATCGAGCTGGCGTTGCGATGCTCGTACTCGATCGGATCTTCGATGGTGATGACGTGTCGCGCGGAGGTGCGGTTGATCTCGCCGACCAATGCGGCGAGCGTCGTCGTCTTGCCCGAGCCGGTCGGACCGCACAGCAGCACGAGGCCGCGCGTCGGCTTCATCAGCTCGGCGAGCGACGCGGGCAGCTCGAGCTGCGTCAACGTCGGGACGTTCGTCGGCAGCGCGCGCACCGAGGCCGCCAGCGTTCCGCGCTGGCGATGCACGTTGATGCGGAAGCGCATGCCGGTGGCGCGCAGCGAGAGATCGGCTGCCCCTTCCGCTTCGATCCGCTCGCGCAACCGGCCGCTCGTGAACGGCGCGAGCAGTACGCGCACTTCTTCCGCCGAAAGCGGATCGCGATCCGACTGCAGCAGGCGTCCGTTGATGCGAAATACCGGCGCGCTTCCGGCGACGATCAGCAGGTCGCTCGCGCCGCGCTCGACCATGTCGGCGAGCAGCGTCTCGAACGCGCTTCCTTCTGGTACCGTGGATGGCGGCGCCGCCGGGGTCCCGAGCGGAGTCGAGGGATCGACGGCGCGCGGCCGCGGCGTTTCGGTACGGTTGAGCTCCTCGACGAGTTGGTCGAGATCCGGGTCACGCATCAGCTTCTTCATACCCGCTGATTACGAACGAACCATGCCAGAAGTCACGCAGAGGAAGCATCACGCGCTCGTCCGCCTCGCGCACTGGCTGATGCTGCCGCTTCTTGTCGGCCTCATCATGTCGGGCCTTTCGATCTACTGGGCCGCGCCGGTCTATCCGCCCGGCTTCTCGAAGTCGTTCTACGACAACTTTTCCTTTGGCCGGCAGGCGCTCGCGACGGCACTGCTGCTGCACTGGTTCTTCGTCTACTTCTTCATGCTCTGCGGCGCGCTCTATCTCGCCGGCCTGCTCGCCGGCGGCGGCTGGCGCGCGCTCCTGCCGCGCCGCGGCGACTTCCGCGAAGCGTTCGCGATGGCGCGCTACTATCTGCGACTCGGCAAGCACCCCGAGGTCACGACGAAGTACAACGCCTTGCAGCGCGCGGCGTACGCGTCGATCCCGATTTTCGGATTCATCATCGTCGCCAGCGGCTGGGCGATGCACAAGCCGGTGCAGCTCTGGTGGCTCGAGCGACTCTTCGGCTCATACGACAAAGCGCGCATCATCCACTTCTGGACGATGTGGGTCTTCGTCGCCTTCGCGATCCCGCACGTGATCCTCGTGATCGCCGACGGCTGGTCCACGATGCGCTCGATGATCACCGGCTGGGCGCAGCGGACGAATCACGATCGCCGCGATTTCGTCCTCCTCGGCGTCGGCGCAATCGCCGCGTTCGCCGGATTCAAGATCATCCGCCGCGGACACTATCCGCGAACCGTGCTGACATTCGACGACTACGTGTCCGAGGCGTTGTACTCGCCGACGCGGAGCGTGCGTACGTACTCGAAGAGCGATGTGACCGCGCTGCGGAACAACTACGCCGGGCGCACGCCGGGTCCGGCGTACCTCGGCACCTGGACGCTGACACTGTCGGGACTCGCCTCGGGGCAGGACGTCGTGTTGCGCAACGAAGACCTGCTCCGTTTCACGCATCACGAGCAGGTCACGCGACTCGTCTGCGTCGAAGGCTGGAGCGCGATCGCGTGGTGGGGTGGTCTGCGATTCGACGATCTGCTCCGCGCGTATCCGCCCGCGGACGGCGCGCGCTGGGCGGCGATGGAGTCGGGCGTCAATCTCGACTGGCGCGGCGGCTCCGATCCGTACTACGTCTCGATCGATCTCCCGACCGCGCGCCACGCGCAGACGCTCCTCGCCACGCATCAGAACGGCCAGCCGCTGACCGTCGCGCACGGTGCGCCGCTCCGCCTCCTCGTGCCGATGAAGCTCGGGCTGAAGAACATCAAGGCGGTCACGCGCATCGCGTACACGCGCGAAGAGCCGCGTGATTACTGGGCGGAACGCGGATATTCGAGGTACGACGGTCTGTGATTCGTCGCTTCCTTTTCTTCCTCGCGGCACTTTCGATCCTCGGTTGCACGCGCCGCGAAGAGCATCCGCCGATCTTCCTGATCTCCATCGACACGCTGCGCGCCGATCGCGTCGGCGACGCGACGCCGCATATCAAAGCTCTGGCCCGTGACTCGATCTACTGCCGCAATGCGTGGTCGCACGTCCCGTTGACGCTGCCGTCGCATCTCTCGATGTTCACCGGGCTCCTCCCGCCGGAGCACGGCGTGCGCGACAACGCCGGCTATCGCTTCGATCCCGCGCATCCGACGCTCGCGTCGATCCTGAAGGCGAACGGCTATCACACCGCGGGCGCGGTGTCGGCGTACGTGCTGCGGGCGTCGACCGGCGCGGCGAGCGGCTTCATCGACTACGACGACAACATCGGCATCGTCAGCGGCGCGCCGCTCGGATCGCTGCAGCGTCCCGGCGGCCTGACGGAGAAAATCGCCGAGCAGTTGATCGCGAAGAACGAAGTGGCGCCGCAGTTCTGCTTCCTCCATCTTTACGAGCCGCACGCGCCGTACGAGCCGACCTACGACGCCGACGTGAAGCGTGCCGACGCGATCGTCGGGACGTTCATCGATTTCCTGAAGAAGCGTGGCCTCTACGATCGCGCGGTCATCGTGCTGGTCTCCGATCACGGCGAAGGATTGATGGAGCACGGCGAGCAGGAGCACGGCGTCTTCGTCTACCGCGAAGCACTGCAGGTCCCGCTGATCATCAAGCTGCCGCATCGCGAGAAGCGGGGAGAGATCGACGCGCCGGTGCAGCTCGTTGACGTGATGCCAACGATCCTCGACGCTGCCGGGATCAAGCCTCCGTCCGACATCCGCGGCATCTCGCTCCTCCGCGACAGCGTGCCGAATCGCAGCGTCTACGCCGAGTCCCTCTTCCCGCGCATTCACCTCGGTTGGAGCGACCTCCGCTCGATCGTCAACGGACCGAATCACTTCATCGAAGCGCCGCGCGCGGAGCTTTACGACCTCGGGCACGACGCGCGCGAACAGAACGATCTCGCATCGACGGAGCGCCGCACCGCTGCCGCGCTACGGGATGAGCTGCAGCGCTACGGCTCGCAGTTCACCGCGCCGGAGACGATCGATTCGGAGGAGGCGAAGAAGCTGGCCGCGCTCGGATATGTCAGCGCCGGTGCGGACGAAGGCGGACCGCTGCCCGATCCGAAATCGCGTATCGGCGACCTGGTGAAGCTGAAGACCATCAACGATGCGCGCGAGCCGGCGAAACAGATCGCGATGATCGAGCCGTTGCTCGCGGCGAATCCGAGGTGGAGCGATCTGCGCGATCAGCTCGGTCAGGCGTACGACGCGGCGGGCGATCATCAGAAAGCGGCGGCGACGTACGAGGCAGGGATCACGGCGACGCCGCGGCTCGCGGCGCAGTTCGCGCGCTCGGCCGCGGAGTCGCTGCTCGCGGCGCGCGACCTCGCGGGGGCGGAGGCGCACGCGCGTGTGGCCCTCGCCGGAAACGCGGCGGGTGCGCATCTGCTCCTCGGCGAGATCGCGCTGGCGCGGCATGACCCGAATGCCGCATTCGTCGAAGCGCAGGCGGCGGAGGGAGAGTCGAGCGATCGCGTGCTCGCGCTGTTCCTGCTGGCACGCATTGCGGCGGTGAAGGGCGACTATCCCGGCGTGCTGCAGACGCTGCGCATGCTGGACGAAGCGCGGCAGAAGAATGGCGGCTCGCTGCCGGAGCGCATTCACTACCTCACCGGCGACGCGCTGGCGCACGTCGGGCGGCTCGACGAAGCGCGCGTGCAATTTGGGGAGGAGATCGCCTCCGATCCGCACGACGTGCAGGCTTACGGCGATCTGGCGCTGCTCGAATTCCTCTCCGGGCATCGCGGGGATGCGCTGCAGACGTTGACGCGGATGGCCAACGCCAATCCGTCGCGGGAGACGTTTTTGTTCGCGGCGAGCAGCCTGGAGAAATGGGGAGACCGTGCCGAGGCCGAAGTTTGGCGAACGCGAGCGGAAACGGCGGGTCGCGCGCTAACCCCCTGATCTCATTTTGACCCGTGCTGGATGGCATTCCACCCAAAGACGGGTTCATAATTGATCCTTCATCAGCGAGCCATTTAAGCTAACTCCAGTTATTACATGTGTTTAAGGTCGATGTTACGAATCGGCATCGGCCTTGCCTTAAGACGGACCGCGCCCAACAGGGACGCCCAAATTTTTGAGGAGCACATGAAAAAGATCTTCGCAACGGTACTTACTCTCGTCGCCACGATGGCGTTCGCCAAGCAGCCGGTTGAATCCAAGATCCGGATTCATGACAACGACGCAAAGGGCGTCCCCACCTTCGTCACAGGCGAGCTCGGTAAGCTCGGTCCGGGCGCGGTCGACAAGGCCGCCAAGGCGTTCCTGAAGTCGCAGAAGGACCTTCTCGGCATGGTCGGCACCGAGGACTTCGACACGGCTTCCGTGTTGACCGACAACCTCGGACAGACCCACGTGAAGTTCCAGCAGACGCTGCGCGGCCTCCCGGTCGTCGGCGCCGAGTACGTCGTGCACAGCGACGCCTCGGGCAACGTGCGGGCGATCAACGGCCGTTTCGCCGCTGACCGCGACCTTCCGCGCAACCCGACGGTCGACGCCGTCACCGCTACCGATCGCGCCGCGAAGCAGGCGGGCATCGTCAACGGCCGTTTCCTCGGCTCGGCGACGCTCACCTACGTCGTGAACGAGAAGAGCAACGCGGCCCTGGCGTGGACGATCCGCGTCTCCTACACGAACGCGGCCGGTCCGCAGATCGATCGCATCTATGCGGAGACCGACGGCGGCAACCTCTTCCTCGTCGCTCCGGAGTTCAAGTACGCCAAGAACCGCCAGACGTACACGGCGAACAACGGCACCACGCTTCCCGGCACACTGAAGCGGAGCGAGGGCAGCGCCAACATCGGTGACGTCGCGCTCGACGCCGCGCACAACTACGCCGGCAACGTCTACGACTACTACAAGAACGTCTTCAACCGCGACTCGTACGACAACGCCGGCGCGACGCTGAAGGCCTCGGCCCACTTCAACACCAACTACAACAACGCGTACTGGAACGGCTCGCAGATGGTTTACGGCGACGGCGACGGCACGCAGTTCATCGCCCTCTCCCGCGACCTCGACGTCGACGCTCACGAGCTGACGCATGCCGTCACCGAGCGCACTGCCGGTCTCGTCTACTCCAACGAGTCGGGCGCGCTCAACGAAGCGACCTCGGACATCCTCGGCAACTCCTGCGAGGCCTACACCGAGAACGCCGGCACCCCGAACGCGAACACCTGGAAAGTCGGCGAGGACATCTACACGCCGAGCACCTCGGGCGACGCGCTTCGCTACATGAACAACCCGACCGCCGACGGCTACTCGAAGGACTACTATCCGGAGCGCATTACCACCAGCGGCGACAACGGCGGCGTCCATGGCAACTCCGGCATCGCCAACCTCGCGTACTACCTGATGGTCGTGGGCGGCTCGCACCCGCGCGGTAAGACCCCGGGCGTCGTCGTCACCGCGCTCTCCGCGACCGCCTCAACCTCGCTCGATATGGCGCAGCGCATCTGGTATCGCGCGCTGACCGTCTACTTCACCTCCTCCACGAACTTCTCGGCCGCGCGCACCGCGACCGTCAACGCGGCGACCGATCTCTACGGCGCGACCGCAGCGGCCACTGTCACCGCGGCATGGGATGCAGTCGGCGCTCCGGGCGGATCCGGTGGCGGCGGCGGCACCACCACGCTGAGCAACGGCGTTCCGGTGACCGGCATCGCCGGCGCGACCAGCTCCTGGAAGTACTACAAGATCACGGTTCCGGCCAGCCAGACCTCGCTCGTCATCACCATCTCCGGCGGCACGGGCGACTGCGATCTGTATGTGAAGCGCGGCGCGCAGCCGAGCTCCACGGTCTATGACTACCGTCCGTACCTCAGCGGCAATGCGGAGTCGGTCAGCGTGACCAACCCGGTCGCCGGCGACTGGTACATCGGCCTCAATGCTTATGCGGCTTACAGCGGCGTCACCCTCAAGGCCACCTACACGGGCGGCGGCGGTGGCGGCGGCTGCACGACCTACAGCGGTTCACTCAGCGGCACGGGCGCGTCGGCGATCCAGCCCAACGGCACGTACTACCAGACGACCGTGACCGGCACGAACAGCGGCGTCCTGACCGGACCGGCCTCCGGCGCTGACTTCGATCTCTACCTGCAGAAGTGGAACGGCTCGGCCTGGGCGAACGTCGCCTCCGGCACCGGCGCCACGGCAAGCGAGAACGTGAGCTACAGCGGTACCGCCGGCTACTACCAGTGGAAGGTCCTTTCCTACAGCGGTTCCGGCAGCTACACCCTCTGCATCAGCCACCCGTAATTCGATAGCACTCAACTAAAAAGGGCCCGCCGTGCGATCATGCGCGGCGGGCCTTTTCACGTCATGAAGAAACCGTTCTTCGTCCTCGCCGCACTCCTCTTTCTCGCCGCCGACAGTCCTCAGTCGATCGTCAAGTACCGCCAGGCTTCGATGAAGTCGATGGGTGCACACATGTCGGCGATGTCGCTGGTGGTCAAGCACCAGATCTCCTCGCGCGCCGATCTCGCGGCGCACGCCGAGGCGGTTCATGGGGTGAGCCGGAACCTCGCGGATCTCTTTCCCGCCGGCAGCGGTCCGGACAAGGTGAAGAGCGATGCGAAGGCCGCGATCTGGCAGCAGTTGCCGGAGCTCAAGGCGGAAGCGCAGGAGCTCGAGCGCGCCAGTGCGAAGCTGGCGGAGCTGGCGAAGAAGGGGGACGCGAAAGCGTTCGACGCGCAGTTCAAGGTGGTGGGCGAGACGTGCAACGACTGCCATCAATCGTTCCGGGTTCAGGATTGATTCGAAGGGTTGCGCTGGCGCTCCTGCTGCTCGCCGCCTGCAGGAGGGAGCCCTCACCCGCCCTTCGGGCACCCTCTCCCGCTGCGGCGGGCGAGGGGAGTAACAGCTGGGAGCAGCTTCCTTCTCGCGACAAGTACGTTGGCTCCGAGACTTGCCGCGACTGTCACGAAAAGAACTACGACCGCTGGACGCACGACTGGCACTCGCGGGCTCTCTCGAAAGGGGAGAAGCCGTTCGTCGTCGGGAAGTTCGGCGGCGCGCACTTCAAGGGCGATTCGAGCGAGGCTTGGATGACCCGCAACGGCGACGCGTACGTCATGCGCACGCGTAACCGGGAAGGTCAACTACTTGACTACGACGTCGACTGGGTCATCGGCGGGAAGCGGATGCAGGACACGGTCGCGGTCTTCCCCGACGGCCGCTGGCAGGTGCTGCCGATTTACTACCACGTCACCGGACGCGGCGAGTGGGTCGACTACAACGAGGCGAAGCAGGGGAGAGTCGGCCCCGACCATCCGCACTTCTGGACGAACTTCAAGCGGACGGTGAACAAGGAATGCCTCGAGTGCCATGCCACCGGAGTCGACGTTCGTTACGACCGCGCCGCACGCTCCTGGTCGACGTCGTTCGCCGACGCCGGCGTCGCGTGCGAGGCGTGTCACGGACCGGGCGCGCGCCATGCGGAGACGAAGGCGAAGATCGACATCTTCCGTCCCGCGAAAAACGACATGTCGGTCTGCGGCAGCTGTCACGGTCCGCGCGAGCCGGTCTTTCCGATCCTGATGGCGAAGGAGCAGTTCCGCCCGGGGCAGCACTACGACGATCGGTTTCAGGCGCTCGTCATCACAGACGGCACGGAGCGGAGCGGCGAGTACTTCGCGGACGGCCGCCCGTCGAGCTCGAGCTTCGAGTACCAGGCGGTGCTGCAGTCGCGCTGCTTCCTCATCGGGAAGGCGACATGCCTCACCTGTCACACCGCGCCGCATCAGGATCACGGTGCGAACGAGATGAAGCTCGAGGAGTCGTGCGGCGGCTGTCATCGGATGGACGCGTCCCACGGTCATCACCGATCGGCGACCTGCGTCGATTGCCACATGCCGAAACTCGTGAGCGGCGTCCTCGACAAGTTCCCCGACCACACCATCGACATCCCGAACCCGGTGAACACGCTCCGCCACGACGTCCCGAACGCCTGCACGAACTGCCACAAGGACAAGCCTCCCGCGGAGATGCAGAAGGCGATCGAGACCTGGTGGCCGGACGCAGCGCGGCGCCAGTCGCGTCGCATCCGACTGGCCGACGCGATCGATGAGAAGACGCGCAACGCGAGCCTCGCGGCGCTGACCGCGGTCGTGCAGGACGCGAGCGAGGCGCCGACCCTGCGCGGCGCGTGCGCGGAGCTCCTCGCGCAGCGGTTCCCCGGCGACGCTCCTCGCGTGATCGTCCCGCTGCTGCACGATCCCGATCCGGTCGTTCGCGCGAAGTTCGCCGAAGCGCTCGGCTTCGCGCACACGCGCGAGACCGCGGATCCGCTCGCCGCGCTGGCAAACGATCCCGCGGTCCAGGTTCGCGAGATGGCGGCGCTCGTTCTTGCCAGCCTCGGCGATCGCCGCGGTTTCGATGCTCTGGAGAAGCTGGAAGCCGATCCGAAGACCCGCGCGCTCTTCCGTCCGCACGTCATGCTGGCCATCGACTCGGCGAATCACGGTGACTTCGACCGCGCCACGCGCGAGCTCGACATCGCGGTCGATGAAGTTCCGTACGCGGTCGATGCGCTGGTGATGCTCGGCGACATTGCCGCGCGGCGCGGCGACTATGCGAAGGCGAGGAGTTGGTTCGAGGAGGCGCTGCGCTTCAACCCGAGCCATCGCGGCGCGCTCGGGCGCCTCGCGTCGCTCAGTCGCACTCGCTGATCACGCGCTCGCGCAGCTTCCACGCCTCGTCCCGCAAGTCATCGAGCTCTTTCGGCAGCTCGTTGTCGTCGTACCACGACGCCTTGCGGTCATCGATTTCCAGCGTCCAGAGCACGGCGTCGGGATGGACTTTGCCGTACGACTCGCGCCACTTCAGTTTCTTCGCGGCGGCGATCGCGGCGGTCAGGCGGTCGCTTTCGGCGCGGGTGATCGTCCCGGCGCAGCGCTCGGTCGTCACCTTCTGGCCGTCGACCGACAGTTGTCCGACCCCGCGGCCGGTGAAGCCGCCGTCGGTTTTCAGCGAAAGGATCAACGCGGCGATCAGGATGGTCATGTTAACGCCATTGTTTCATCGTCCGGTTTCGCAAAAGCCGGGCCCGCGGTCGAACGGTGCATAGGAGGACAGCACCATGTTCGAGACCTCAGTCATCAATGCACGCGTCATCGCAGCGCCGGCGAAAGCCGGCGTCCTCTCGATGTCGATCGCGTTTCACAGTCTCGTCGCAGCGGCCGCGGTGACGATGAGTATTCAATCGTGGTCGTTCCCCGTCGATGCGCCGAGGCAGATGGCGATGTTCCAGATGACGCCGGTGGTCGAGCTGCCGAAGGGCAATCCCGACGCGCCGCGCAATCAGCAGCCGAAACCGCCGCAGCCGCAGCCCGCGCAGCACGCCCAGACCGCGCCGCAGCTGCCGCAGCCCGACACCGCGCCGACCCAGATCCCGAGCAACACCACTCCGGTCGCCTCGAACGACACGCTGCCTGGCAATGGCGACGGCCATGACACCGGCGGACAGTGGGGCGTGAAGGACGGCAACGAAAACGTGGTCGACATCGGCCAGCCGCTCGTGCAGGTACCGGTCGCGGCTCCGAGCGGACCGCTCGTGCCGGGCGGCGACGTCCGCTCCGCGCGCGTGCTCTCGCGGGTCGAGCCGAGGTATCCCGGCGTCGCGGTCAAGGGTCGCATCGCAGGCGTGGTCAAGGTGCAGTGCGTGATCGGTAAGGACGGAAGGATCAGCAATCCGGAGATCATCAGCAGCAGCTTCCCGCTGTTCAACCAGCCGGTGATCGACGCGTTGCGGCAGTGGACCTTCGCGCCCGGAACGCTGCATGGGCAGCCGGTCGATACGTACTTCGAACTGACGATCACGTTTACGCCGCGATAACATCGGCGCGCCTTGCGCCTTCGTCTCGCACTGATCTTCGCAGCAATCGCACTTCTCTATGCCGGCCCGGCACTCCTGCCGGGCCGCGTTTTCTTTCCCGCCGATCTGCTGCGCGACTCGCTCGCGTGGAAGCGCGACCCGTCGGTCCGCGTACGGGTGTCGAACTCGATCCTCTCCGATCCGGTCGTGCAATTCGAGCCGTGGAACGCCGAGGTCCGGAGCACGATCGCGCGCGGCGAGATGCCGTGGGTGAATCGCTTCGCGGGCGACGGCGGACCGCTCTTCGCCAATCCGCAGACCGCGCTCTTCTCGCCGTTCAACTGGCCGCCGCTTCTTCTTGGGATGCACGGCTGGGTCTTCGCCGGATTACTCAAGCTCTTCTTCGCCGCGCTCGGCGCGTACTGGCTGGCGCGCGAGCTCGAGGTCGGACGCGACGAAGCGATCGTCTCCGGAATCGTCTTCGCCTGCTGCGGCCTGATGATCGTCTGGCTGCTGCATCCGCACACGAATGTCCTGGCGCTGCTCCCCGGATTTCTCGCCGCCTGCCTGCGACTCATACGCCAGCCGGAGCAGAAGCATGCGGCGCTGGTCATCGCGCTCGCCGCGCTGCTCACCGCGGGTGGCCATCCCGAGACGCTGATGGCCGGCGTCCTCAGCGCGATCGCCTTTCTGCTCTGGCATTGCGAGCGGACGCACAAGTGGGGCGGCCTCGGGACCATGCCCGCGCTCACCGGCTCGCTCTTCGGATTTCTGCTGATGGCGGTCGTCACGCTGCCGTTCGCGCTGATCGCGCAGAGCAGCTACACGGCACTGGCGCGGCCGAACGTCGCGCATCCGTTCCGCTTCTGGACTGTCGTCTCGCAGCTCGTCCCCGGCATCCTCGGCAGTCCATTGCGCGGCGAGCTCGATCTCACCGCGCTGCCCCAAGCGGAGCCATTCTCGATCCGCGTTGGCGCATTCGTCGGCGCGATCGTCCTGCTCGCGATCATCGTCGCGTGGCGCGAATTGCCGCATGCGCTTCGCCGTGGATTGAAGATCGGTCTTGTCGGACTGGTGATCTCGTGGTGCCCGCCCGGCATTGATCGCGCGTTTCACAACGTCCCGCTGATCCGCCTCATGGCGCCGCAGGTCTGGGCGACGCCCTTCGTCCTCTTCGCCTCGATCGCTGCCGGACCGGCGCTGTTCATCCTCGCGTCGCGGCCGCGCCGCAAGCTCGGCGTGCTGCTCGCGATCGCCGGCCTCGCGATGCTGATCGCCGGAGTGATCCCCGCGTTGCCGCCGATGCGTCCGACGCTCGTCTCGCTCGCGCACAACATGATCGAGACGTTGAAAGCACGCGGCCACCTGCAACAGGCAACCGCGGTCTACGAGCAACGTCTGACGTACTACCTCGCCGCGGCCGGCACGACCGCGCTCCGCCGCATCGCGTTGCCTGGTTTGATGTGGCTCATCGCCGGAATCGCGCTCCTGCGCGGCAAGCGGAAACTGGTCATCGCTGCCGCGCTCATCGAGCTCTTCGCGTTCGGCATCGGCTTCATCCCGTCCGTTCCGATCAGCGATGTCCCGCCGATGCCTGCCGCGATCGCGCAGATCAAGAAACTCGATCCCGAAAACCGCTGGCTCGTCGCCGCGAACTTCGAAGTCTTCCCCGCGAACATCGGCACGACCTACGGCGTGCGCGACGTCGTCTCGTACGACGTCCTCACGTCAAAGCGCCGCACAGAGGAGTTGATCAAGGCCGGCTATGACCCGCTGTTGCACACCATTCCGCAGCAGCTCTCGCCCGACAAAGTCGCCGCGCTCGCGCGACTCGGCGTCCGTTTCGTCATCAATCGCGACGGCAGCGTGACGGAGATTCCGGACGCGATTGCGCAGCCGCTTCCGGCGAACGCGCGGCCCGACGGCATCGAGCTCGGTTTCGTCATCTCGCTGCTCGCACTCGGCCTCTGCATCGGATGGTTGCGTTTGTATCGATCGTCGTTCGATACAATTCCGAGCTGGTCGTCGAATGTTCGTTCCTAAATCGATCGTCTGTCTGCGCGAGGGATACTCGCGCGAAAAACTGCTTCGTGACGTGACCGCCGGCATCGTCGTCGGCATCGTCGCCCTCCCGCTCGCCCTCGCCTTCGCCATCGCCTCCGGCGTTCCGCCCGAGCGCGGCCTCTATACCGCCATCGTTGCCGGTTTCCTGATCTCCGCCCTCGGCGGCAGCCGCGTGCAGATCGGCGGGCCGACCGGCGCGTTCGTGGTCATCGTCTACGGCATCGTGGCGAAGTTCGGCTACGACGGCCTGGTCATCTGCACCATGATCGCCGGCGCGATCCTCATCGTGATGGGCCTGGCGCGGATGGGCGGGCTGATCAAGTTCATCCCATATCCCGTCGTCACCGGCTTCACGTCCGGCATCGCCGTGATCATCTTCTCCGGCCAGGTGAAGGACTTCCTCGGATTGAAGATGGGGAAGGTTCCGGCGGAGTTCGTCGACAAGTGGGTCTCGTACGCCGACCACTTCGACTCGATCTCCATCCCGACCGTGCTCGTCGCGCTCGGCACGCTGCTGATTCTGATTGTGTGGCCGCGGATCTCGACCATGGTGCCGGGACCATTCGTGGCGATGATCGCGGCGACCGCGGCGGTGAAGATCTTCCACCTTCCGGTCGAGACCATCGGCTCTCGCTTCGGCGCAGTGCCGACGTCGTTTCCGATGCCGCATCTGCCGCACGTGCCGCTCGAACAGTTCAAGGAGCTGATCGCGCCGTCGTTCACGGTCGCATTGCTGGCGGCGATCGAGTCGCTGCTATCCGCGGTCGTCGCCGACGGCATGATCGGCACGCGACACAAGTCGAACATGGAGCTCATCGCGCAAGGCGTTGCCAACATCGCGTCGCCGGTCTTCGGCGGCATTCCGGCCACCGGGGCCATCGCGCGCACCGCGACGAACATCCGCACCGGCGGACGGACGCCGCTCGCCGGAATGGTCCACGCCATCGTCCTGCTGCTGATCCTCGTCTTTGCCGGCAAGTGGGCGGCGATGGTGCCGCTCGCGTCGCTCGCCGCGATCCTCGTCGTCGTCGCGTACCACATGAGCGAATGGCGCTCGTTCGCCGGACTGCTGCGCGCGCCGAAGAGCGACATCGTCGTGCTGATCCTGACGTTCGCGCTCACCGTCTTCGTCGACCTCACCGTCGCGGTACAGGTCGGGATCGTGGTGGCGGCGCTGCTCTTCATGAAGCGGATGTCGGACATGACGAACATCGAGGCGATCACGAGCGAGATGAGCGACGAGAACGAGGAGACGCCGGTCGCCGGCCGGGCAATCCCGGACGACGTACAGATCTACGAGGTCAACGGTCCGTTCTTCTTCGGCGCCGCGGACAAGTTGAAGGACGTGATGACGGAGATCGCCCGTCCCCCGCGCGTGTTCATCCTCCGCATGCGCAACGTGCCGGCCATCGATGCCACCGGCATTCACGCGCTGGAGCAGATGGCGAAGAAGTGCCGGCACCAGGGGACGACGATGGTCCTCACCGAGATGCGCGAGCAGCCGCGCCGCGCGATCGCGAACGCGCAGAAGCTCGACGTCTTCACACTGGCTGAAGATCCGGAGGCTGCTCTCGCGATGACTGCACGTACGTGACGCCCGCCACGCCTCCGATCGACAGCGCCGCACCGATCGCGGCCATCGTCGTGATCGGCTCGCTGATGAAGAGCGCGCCGAGGACCATCGAGACGAGCACGGCGAGCTGAGAGATCACGCCGACCGTCATCGCGTCGACCCAGCGCAGGCTGAACGTCATCGTCAGTTGCGCGCCGATGGCCAGCAGCGACATCGCGCCGAGCGCCCACCATTCGTCGACCGACGGCGTGCGCCAGCTCGATAACCCCTGCGGCATCGTGGTCAGCAGGCCGAGGAGGCAGAAGCTGCCGTAGATCGACCAGGAGCTTTCACCGCGGCGCGCTGCGCGGATCGCCGTTACCGCCGCGCCGGAGCAGACCGCCGACAGCGCGCCGATCATCTCCCAGCGGCTGAAGCCGAGGATCTCGCCCGGATGCGCGTGCGCATGCACGACGAGGAAGACGCCGGTCAGCGCGATCGGCATCGGGATCAGCACCTTTGCGCTGAAGCGCTCGCCGATGAACAGCATCGAGAAGAGACCGCTGTAGATCGGCGCGGTGTAGTTGAGGAGCGTCGCCACGCCGACGCTCGAGTGCTGGATGCAGATGAAATAGAAGAGGACCGCGAGGCCGCCGAAGAAGCCGCGGATGAGCAGCAGATCGAGACGCTGGTAGTTGAGCGCCGTGCGGCGGATGCGCGGGATGAGCACGACCGGCGCGAGGCCGACGGCGAAGCGGATCATCGCCACCTGCGGTCCGGAGAGCCGCGCCGAGGCGAGCTTCGCGGTGAACGCCATCGCGCCGAACATCAGCGCGGACGCGACGAGCCAGAGCAGCGCGCGGGACTGTGCTTTCATATCGACATGAAGATCGCAGTCACCTTTCGCGAGGCGCGGCACGGCGATGCGGGCGCCATTATCAACTTTCAGATCGCCATGGCACGAGAGACCGAGGAGCTCGATCTCGATCGCGACGTCCTCACGCGCGGAGTGGAGGGGGTGTTCGCCGATCCATCGCGCGGACGCTACTTCGTCGCCGAAAGCGACGGCCGCGTCGTCGGCTCATTGCTGATCACATACGAGTGGAGCGACTGGCGCAACGGGATGGTGTGGTGGATCCAGAGCGTGTTCGTGGTCGCCGAGCTGCGCGGGCAGGGCGTCTACGCGGGGCTGTACGCGTACGTGCAGTCGCTGGTGAATGCCGATCCGTCGATCCGCGGAATCAGACTCTACGTCGATCGCCGTAATGTCGGCGCGCAGAAGGTCTACGCAAGGCTGGGGATGAACGGGGAGCACTACTCCGTCTTCGAGTGGATGAAGGAGTTCTAGGTTGGCCGTGGGCCGTTAGCAGTAGCTCCCGCCAACGGCCAACGGCCAACTGTTAACTATCGACGATGATGCCGGTGATGACGATGGTGCCCGAGGTGTCTCGCGTGCTGTACGCCATTACCGATCACGCCGCCGAGGACTGCTCCCGGCGGTCCGGCGACGAGCGCGCCTGCCGTGGCGCCGATCGTCGTGCCTCGAGTCCGGCTGCGATGCTTCGACCAGTCATTGCCGAGTGCGCTCGTGGCCGGCAGAAGAAGCGCCGCGCTGAGGACGGCTGCACCGATTCGTTTATGGATGAGGGATGTCATCATTGACCTCCTGCCATCGATTATTGCGAAGGGAGTACCAATGTCGCTCAGCGGTAAACTACGATATGTCTTGAAGTTAGCGATTGGAAAAGAGGCGCACATGCTGAATCCAGGCGATCAGGCTCCCGATTTCGAAGCGGTCGATCACAACGGCAACACCGTTCGGCTTGTCGACCTTCGCGGCAAAAAGGTCGTGCTCTGGTTTTATCCGAAGGCCGACACCCCCGGCTGAACGATCGAAGGTTCCGGGTTCCGGGACCTCATCGCGCAGTACGAAGCGAAGAATGCCGTCGTCCTCGGCGTCAGCTTCGACACCCAGAAAGAAAACGCCAGCTTCGCGAAGAAGTTCAACTTCCCCTTCCCACTCCTCTGCGACACCGACCACAAGATCGGCCTCGCGTACGGCGCCGCCGAGAAAGCGACGGATGAGTACGCGCGCCGCATCGCGTACGTGATCGACGAGAACGGAAAGATCGCGCAGGCGCATGCGAAGGTGGATGCGAAGACGTATCCGAAGGAGCAGCTGGCGACGTTGTGAACCCCGTTACCTTTTGAAACCCTCTCCACCCCTCCTCGTACAAGCCCCTAGCAACCCTCACGAGGAGTGGATATGTCGAAGCGGAATCGCAAAGTCGCAACGGTCTCGGTTCTGGTGCTCGCGGTCGCAATCGTCATCGTGTTCGTGGCGATGAAAGCGGGCGGGAAAAAGCCCGATCCGAAGTCACCGGTCAAGGTCGGGAAGGCCGAAATCGCTGACGTTCAGGTGAAAGTCACCGAGGTCGGCAACGTGCAGCCCGAGGTCAAGGTCGATGTGAAATCGGCCGTGTCGGGCAAAGTCATCGCCATCCTCCACCGCGACGGAGATCAGGTGAAGCGCGGCGAAGTGCTCGCCCGCGTGGAGCCCGATCTCAATCAGGCCCAGTCGCTCGCCGACGTCAAGAATCAGCTCAGCTCGGCGGAGATCCGCTACACGCAGGCGAAGACGAACTACGAGCAGGATCACAAGCTCTTCCTCGATGGCCTGCTGGCGAACAAAACCAATCGCGACAGCGAGGCCGATTTCTCCGCCGCCAAGCAGGAGTACGAGAAGGCGCAGGAGAAGTACAACCTCGTCGAGAAGAGCGGCATCCCGATCAGCGTCTCGCCCGAGAAGTTCCAGGGCTCGAACGTCGTCGCGCCGATGGACGGCCTCGTGTTGACCAAGAACGTCGAGATCGGCGACACGATCACCTCCGGCGTCTCGTCGTTCAACGCCGGCACGATCCTCTTCAGCGTGGCCGACGTCTCCTCGATGATCGTCAAGGCGGGCGTGAATGAAGTCGACATCGGCAAGATCCACGTCGACATGCCGGTCAAGGTCACGCTCGACGCCTATCCGAAAATCTCCTTCGCTGGACGCATCGCGCGCATCGCGCCGGCCGTCCGCATCGAAGACAAGGTCCGCGTGTTCGACGTCGAAGTGCGCCTCGACGCCCAGGGCCGCGAGCTCCGCTCCGGCATGACCGCGAACATCGAAGTCCTCGGCGAGAAGAAGCCGCAGGTCCTGACCGTGCCGGTCGAGTCGGTTTTCTCGCGCGACGGCGGCGAAGTCGTCTACGTGAAGAAGAAGGTCGACGCCAAGACCGCGGAAGCCGCGGCGAAAACGAAGAAGGACAAAGACGGCAAAGAGAACAAAGACGCGTGGAAGACCTGGTTCGAGCGCCGCACGGTGACGACCGGTCTCTCCGACAACGCGCGCGTCGAGATCATCAGCGGTCTGAAGACGGGGGAGGAAGTGGCCCTCGAGGATCCGACGCTGCCTCTCGATAAGAAGAAAGACGATAACGACGATTGATCCGGTAGCAGATAGCGGATAGCAAGCGGGAGCAGAGCTAATGAGCGCGATCTTCAAATTCGAAGTCGAACCCGAAGCGGAGCCGGTAGCGGCAGTGGTGCCCGAGCGCGCGCTGATCTCGCTCGAGCAGATCACCAAGGTCTACGACTCCGGCGAGAACGAAGTCCAGGCGCTGCGCGGGATCAACACCGCCATCACCGCGGGCGAGTTCCTCTCCATCATCGGGCCGTCGGGCTCGGGCAAGTCGACGCTCATGCACATCCTCGGCTGCCTCGATTCGCCGAGCGCGGGCCGCTACTGGCTCGACGGCGAAGACGTGGCGACGCTCACCTCGCGTGAGCTGGCGCGCATCCGCAACCGCAAGATCGGCTTCGTCTTCCAGACCTTCAACCTCCTGCCCCGCGCGACGATCCTCAAGAACGTCGAGCTGCCGCTGCTCTACGCCGGCCTCGGCCGCGAAGAGCGCCAGGAGCGGGCGATGAAGGCGCTGGAGCGCGTCGGCCTCAACACGCGACACAAGCATCGTCCGAACGAGCTCTCCGGCGGCCAGCGCCAGCGCGTCGCCATCGCGCGCGCCCTGGTGAACAACCCGTCGCTGATCCTCGCAGACGAGCCGACCGGCAACCTCGACACGAAGACCGGCTCCGACATCATCAGGATCTTCGAAGAGCTGTCAGGCGCGGGCCAGACGATCATCCTCGTCACGCACGACCCGGCCATCGCCGCCCGCACGCAGCGCCGCATCCGCATCGTCGACGGACTGATTGACCAGGAAGAAGGCGCCTAGCGGCGCCGGCGAGCGAATCATGATCATCTTCGAATCGATCATCGACGGCGTCCGCGACATCCGCGACCACTTCGGCCGGACGATGTTGCAGCTCGTCGGAATCATCCTCGGCGCGGCATCGATCGTCGCGACCTTCTCCCTCTCCACGGCGGGGAAGGCGGCGTCGATGGAGTTCTATCGCGTCAGCGGCGGCATCCAGAAGATGTGGGTCTGGAACAAGCCGACCGGCAAGGTGACGCTCAACGCGAAGGCGCTGGCGTCGAAGGGACTGACCTACTCCGACGCGCTGGCAGTCCGCCAGTACGCACGGGAGATCGACCTCGTTGCGCCGATGGCCTCGCAGAGCACCGTCGTCCGGTTCGGACACGTCGAAAAGACGCGCGAGATCAGCGGCGTGACTCCGGAGTACGCACCGCTGACCGACTTCCACGCCGGCACCGGCCGCTTCCTCACCGACAGCGACGTCGCCTCCGCGGCGCGCGTGGTGGTCCTCGGCAGCGAGCGCGCGCAGGAGTTCTTCGGCACCGACAACCCGATCGGCAAGACATTGACCATCGGCGACACCGGTTACTCGGTCGTCGGCGTGATGGAAGAGAAGTACTTCAGTTTTGATGAGAAGAGAAACGTGTTGCGCTGGATGAACCGGCAGATCTACATCCCGGTCACGACGCTGATCACGCGCCGCGGCGAGACGCTGGAGCACGGCAAGATCGACCGCATGCAGACGCGCATGAAGAGCGTGAAGCGCTCGGACGAAGCGGTCGACGAGGTCTCGCGCATCCTGATGCGGGAGCACGGCGTGAAGGATTACGACGTCATGTCGCGCGTGGCGAACCTCCGCCGCAACGAGCAGAACAACAAGATGTACGACATGACCTTCATGGTCTGCGGAATCATCTCGCTGCTCGTCGGCGGGATCGTGGTCATGAACATTCAGCTCGCCTCGTTCAACGAGCGCGTGCGCGAAGTCGGAACGCGGAAGGCCGTCGGCGCGTCGCCCGCGCAGATCTTCTTCCAGTTCCTCAGCGAGTCCGTCCTGGTGTCGGTGTTCGGCGGCCTGATCGGACTCTTCGTCGGACGCCTCTTCACGCAGGCCATCACATCACTGATCAATCAGCCGACGGTCATCACGATGGGGACGCTGGTCAACGCCATGATCTTCGCTGCGGGCACCGGCCTGCTGTTCGGCATGTACCCGGCGATCCGCGCATCGCGTCTCGATCCCATCGTTGCCCTGAGGACGGAGTAAGCCATGTACGTCGGCGAATCGATCCGCACCAGTCTGGAAGAAGTGAAGGGGCACCCGCTCCGCTCCTTCTTCACGCTCATCGGCGTCATCCTCGGCACGACGGCGCTGGTCATCGTGCTGTCGGTGCTCGACGGCGTCGAGGCGGGTGTATGGCAGGGCTTCGCGGACCTCGGTCTCGACGGTGTGCTGGCGATCTCGCCGCGCACGCCGGCCGACCGCATCGAGCGCGCGAAGTCGTACGTCTCGCGCGGACTGCGCGTCGAAGACACGAAGAAGTTCGCGGATACCGAGTACGTCAGCACCGTGTCGCCGGTCGGCGAGACGCGTGCGGTTGTCACCGCCGGCACGATCACGCGGCGCATCGACGTCTACGGCATCGGCGGCGGATTCAAGACGATCAAGGGACGCAATACATCCGAGGGACGGTTCATCAACGCCGCGGACGACGAAGGCGTCGTGCCGGTCTGCGTCCTTGGGTTCAAGCTCAAGCAGCAGCTCTTCGGCGGCGGCGACGCGGTCGGCCAGCAGATCAACCTCGGCGGACGGCGGCTGACCGTCATCGGCGTCGGCACGAAGTTCAACATGGAGTTCGTCAACGACGACGACATGCGCAAAGAGACCGGCGGCGTCTACCTCCCGTTCTCGATCTACCGCGACATGTTCGGCCGCGACTCGATGTCGTACATGCTGGCCAAGGCGGTCGAGCCGGAGAAGTCGATCGACGCCGAGGATGAAACGACCGCTGTGATGCAGAAAGCGCACAACGGCATCCGCGACGTGAAGATCGACAACATCGGCAAAGAGATCCTCAAGGAGCGCGGCAAGGTCGTCGTGCTGCTGCGCAACTGGCGCATCGTCTTCTTCTCCATCGCGGGCATCTCGCTGCTGATCGGCGGCGTCGGCATCTTCTCCGTGCTCAAGATCTCGATCTCCGAGCGCCTGTTCGAGATTGGGCTGCGCAAGTCGATGGGGGCGAGCGACGGCGAGATATTCATGCAGTTCCTCATCGAGTCGGTGACGCTTTCCGTCGTCGGCGCTGCGGTGGGACTGGGACTCGGCATCGGCGTCGTGAAGCTCATCGCCGGCGCGTTCCCCGCGGGACTCCCGGTGTCGTTGTTCGGCCTGAGCGTCGCCAGCGGCTTCGCGATCTTCATCGGCCTGCTCGCGGGTTTGTACCCGTCGCTGTCGGCGTCGCGCCTGCAGCCGGTGGAAGCTCTGCGCGCATAGAATCCGCGGCATGCGCCGTCTCCTCTTCGCACTCGCCGCCGCGGCCGTCGTCACCGCAGCCGTGGTCGTCATCGCCCAGCCGAAACGCGAGGAGCCGAAGCCGCCGAGCGACTTCGAAGTGCGCGTCACGCCGGAGATGCTGCGGCATAGCCGGATCAACGAGACGATCTACTTCGCCGCGACGCCGTACGGCATCGCCACGCTGCTGCTGCTTCTCGCGACCGGCTTCTCCGCGAAGATGCGCGACCTCGCGCAACGGCTCGTCCGCCGAAAGTTCATCGCGGCGATGCTCTACATCCTCTTCTTCGCGGTCGTCATCGCCATCCTCGACTTTCCGCTCACGTACTACGCCGACTTCTTCGTCCCGCATCAGTTCGAGCTCTCGAATCAATCGTTCGCCGCGTGGTTGTGGGATCAGGTGAAAGCGTTCGCCGTCACGGTGGCGATCCTCACGCCGCTCGGCGCGCTCGCGTTGCACGGCATCAGCCGGATCAGGCGGTGGTGGCTCGTGCTCTGGCTGGCGTCGATCCCGATCAGCCTGCTGCTCGTCGTCATCGCGCCGGTGTTCCTCGATCCGATCTTCAACAAGTTCACGAAGCTGCAGGACACGGTGCTGGAGAAGGCGTTGCTCGACGAGGCGTCGCGTGCCGGCATCGAGGGGAGCCGCGTCTTCCAGGTCGACAAGTCGAAGCAGACGAAAACGATGAACGCGTACGTTACCGGCCTCGGGCCGACGAAGCGGATCGTCATCTGGGACACGCTGCTGGCGAAGCTCGATCGCGACGAAGTGCTCGCCGTGATGGCGCACGAGATGGGGCACTACGTCCTCAATCACGTCTGGAAGGGACTGGCGTTCAGCATCGTCGTCTCGATGATCGTCTTCTGGTCGGGCCAGCGCTTCTACGAGCGCGGCCTGGTGCGCTGGGGCGCGAAGTGGCGCTTGCGCGAGGCGGGCGATCCCGCGTCGGTGCCGTGGCTGCTCATCATCGCCGCGGTCATCGGTTTCTTCCTGACGCCGGTCACGTCCGCGTTCTCCCGCCACATCGAGCATGAGGCCGACCGATTCGGACTCGAGCTGACGCACCTCAACGAGCCGATGGCCCGTTCGTTCAAGAAATTCGCGGAGGACTCGAAGTACAACCCCGAGCCGAGCCGCTTCATCGAGCTGTGGCACTACAGCCATCCGTCGACGAACGAAAGGATCCGGTTCGCGCTGGAGTACCGGAAGTAACTCGGAGTGCGGTACGGAGTATGATCGCCACGCACTCGACGAATTCTCCTCGATGCGTCAGGCCATCCGGACTAAGCCGGATTCTCTGAGCTCCTCCTTCTTAGCATCGCACCAGCAAGGACTCCCAATGTTGCCCTGGATGCTCGGAGGACTGGCCGTCATCGGTTTCTTCGCCTGGAAAGTGATTCATAACGCGGAAGAACACGACAAGAAAACCAAAGAGGCGCGCAGGAAAGGGGCTCGTTAGCCGGCCCGGCCGGCAGCGTTGATCGCTCCGCCTTCGGCACGAGCGGTGACGCCTTCGCCGATCATGGCTTCGAGCGGCGCAACGCGCCTGACATTTCGTTCTGCCGTGCCGGCCTAAACCCGCCGCGCCGTATCGCGCAGGCGCTCCACGAGCAGCTCGCTCATCGCGACGGAGAACTTCGCCAGCAGCTGTGGATCGAAGGCCAGCGCTTCCGACAGCGTCCGCTTATCCCACGCCCGCACCGCCGCCCCTTCGCCGGCGCGCACCGACACCGTGCGCGGCGAGTCGTCGATGAACGAGACCTCGCCGAGGACGTCGCCGGGGCCGACGGTGGCCACGACCACCTCGCTGCCGTCGCGCGCGGCGACGATGTCGAGATGGCCGTCCTCGATCGTGAAGAGCGTCGAGTCGGTCTCACGCGCTCGGATCAGATAATCGCCTTCCTTCAGATAGCGGATGTGGCCGAGCTTCTCGACGCGCGTGCGCTCGTCCTCGGTGAAGTAGCGGAAGAGGGGATGATCGGACTGTAGAGGAAAAACGTTCATGACCACTTCACGTTCCACTCGCAATGCGGCGCGCCCTTGGCGAAGCATCCGGTCTGTTCGACTTGCACGTTCTTCACGCCGGTCAGCTCCGCCATCCGCTCGATCCAGCCGGTGATGCGCGCGCAGCCCGCGCTCTCGGAAGGGAAATTCATCAGCCGGATGCGCGCCCCTTTGTCGGTCTGATTGTCGATCTTCAGCTCGCCGCGGTTGTAGAGCGAGCTCCACATCTGCGACGCCTTCGACAGCAGCGCCTGCGGCGTCATCACCAGCGCGAAAAAGCGATAGATGCCCTTGATCGCATCGCCCGCCGCTTCGCGTCCCGCGCGGCGCGCAAAGCCCTCGACCGGCTCGCCCTTCGCTTTGGCCGCCTCTTCCGTCAGGCGGTTCAACATGTGCACGGGAATCGTTTCCGTCGCCAGGATGGGGGAGCGGAAGCGCGTGGCGTACTCGGGAGGAAGACTGCGGAAAACGGCCTCGCGCTGATCCTGCGCGAGATCGGTGTCGATGAACTTCTGCAGGCTGCGGACCGGCGAGCCTTTCACGGTGACGGTCGTTTCGTCGATTGCGGCTGGCATTCGTTCCTCCGCGCTTTCCGTGAATTTTGGAGTAGGACGCGGTGAGTATAATCCCGATCCCGTGACGGAGGTCCCCATGGACGAGCAGACGACGGCAGCAACGGCGATCCAGGTTGCCGAAGAGAGCAACGAGCCCCGCATCGGACAGAAGGACAAGCTCGAAGAGCTCTGCGTCAACACGATTCGTTTCCTCGCGGTCGATGCCGTGGAGAAGGCGAAGTCGGGCCATCCCGGCACGCCGATGGGGATGGCGGACATGGCGTTCGTCCTCTGGACCGAGTTCATGCGCCACGATCCGAAGGCGCCGCACTGGACGAGCCGCGACCGCTTCGTCCTCTCCGCCGGCCACGCTTCGATGCTCATCTATTCGCTCCTCCATCTCACCGGCTATCCCGACATGACGATGGACGAGCTGCAGCACTTCCGGCAGTGGGGATCAAAGACCGCGGGACATCCGGAGTACGGCCACGCGACCGGCATCGAAGTCACCACCGGCCCGCTCGGACAGGGGATCGCGCACGCGGTCGGCATGGCTCTCGGCGCGAAGATGATGGCGGCGCGCTTCAATACGGACGACCCGTTCAAGCCGGTCGACCACTACATCTACGGCATCTGCTCCGACGGTGATCTTGAGGAAGGGATCAGCCACGAGGCCGCATCGATCGCCGGCCACCTCGGGCTCGGCAACCTGATCTTCTTCTACGACGACAACAACATCTCCATCGAAGGCGAGACGCGGCTGTCGTTCTCCGAGGATGTGAGGAAACGGTTCGAGTCGTACGGATGGCACGTGCTGAAGATCGACGGGCACGATCGTGACGCCGTGCGCAAGGCGATCCGCCGTGCGCAGAAGGAGACGGCGAAGCCGACGATGATCATCGCCAGGACGATCATCGGCTGGGGCTCGCCGAAGTTCCACGGCACTGCGCGCGCGCATGGCGAGCCGCTCGGCGCCGATGAAGTGAAGGCGACGAAGGCGGCGCTCGGATGGCCGGAGGAGCCGGCGTTCCTCGTGCCGGACGAAGTGCGCGCCGAGTTCGCACGCAAGATGAAGAAGCTCATCCGCGTGCACAAGACGTGGGAGAAGGGCTACGAAGGCTGGCGCTCGCGCAATCCGCAGCTAGCGCAGGAGTGGGACGGCTACTGGAACCACACGCTGCCGGAAGGATTCGAGGCGCAGCTCGTCGAGGCGGGGAAATCGGACAAGGCGATCGCCACGCGCGCGCTGTCGGGACAGGTCATCCAGAAGCTCGCCTCGTTCGCGCCGTTCGTCATCGGCGGCTCGGCCGATCTGGCGCCGTCGACGAACACGCTGATCAAGGACGCGACGTCGGTCGAGCGGCCGAAAGGGGAGGAGGGCCACGCGCCGAAGTTCGACGTGTTCAAGGGACGCAACCTCCACTTCGGCATCCGCGAGCACGGCATGGGCGCGATCGTCAACGGCCTCACGCTGTACGGCTCGTGGCGCGCGTACGGAGCGACGTTCCTGATCTTCTCCGACTACATGCGCGCGTCGGTGCGTATCGCCTGCCTGATGAACATCCCGTCGATCTTCGTCTACACGCACGACTCGGTCTTCCTCGGCGAAGACGGCCCGACGCATCAGCCGATCGAACACCTCTGGGCGCTGCGCTACATCCCGAACATGACGCTCTTCCGTCCCTCGGACGGTCCGGAGACGGCGATGGCGTGGGCCTGGGCAGTAGCGAAGTCGCAAGGGCCGACGCTGATCGTGCTGACGAGGCAGAAGCTCGAGCCGCTGCCGCACGGCGAAGGCTTCGACGCGCACCAGGTGTGGCGCGGCGCGTATGTCCTCGACGGTTACGCCGACGGCGACTTCACCATCATCGCCACCGGATCGGAAACGCCGCTCGCGGTGAAGACGGCCGACCTGCTGCGTGGCGAAGGCGTCCGCGCCCGCGTCGTCTCCGCGCCGAGTCTCGACCTCTTCGATCGTCAACCAGTTGACTACCAGAACGAGGTCCTCGGCGATCGCTCGAAGATCGTGGCCATCGAAGCGGGCCGCTCGAACGGCTGGTACCAGTACGTGAACCACGACGCGCTGGTCATCGGCATCGATACGTTCGGCCACTCCGCTCCGTACGAGCAGATCGCGGAGCACCTCGGCTTCACGCCGGAGAAGGTTGCGGCGCGGATTCGGGAGTGGCGCGCCTGATGCACGGCTGATCGATCATGGCCCGCGGCTGGGAAAGCAAGTCCGTCGAATCGCAGCAAGAGCGGCTGGAGCCGCGCAAGCGCGAACAGGCAGGCGATCAGGACGCGATCGAGCAGCGCCGGAAGCGCGAGAGCGTGGAGATGTCGCGGCGGCGCGTCGTCAGCGAGCTGGAGAAGAGCCGCTCGGACGTTCATCGCGCCGCGCTTCAGAACGCGCTGCATCATCTCGATGAAGAGCTGAAGAAGCTCGGCGGATGAGGTTGCGCACTGCGACGAGATGCGACGAGAACGCGCGTCCCCGCGCGGCGAGATCGCACTGCGCGTGACGCTCGCCGAGGAGCACTTCGCGCGTGCGAAGGGCCCCGAGCTCGATCATCGGCAGCAGCTGCGCCCACCGGCGCTCCACGAAACCGAGCGGCATCCGATGGCGCGGGCGGATGACCACCACGCGATCGCGATACTCCGGCGCGATCTCGTGCTCGTAGTCGTCCTTGTTCCGATACAGGCCGCCCTCGCTCTCGCCCTTCATCGTGATCACCACCACCGCGTCGCAGCCGCGCTCGAACAGCGTCTCGTAGGGGAGGTTGTTCGTCCAGCCGCCGTCGCCGTACTGCTCGCCGCCGATCGTCAGCGGATGCGTGTAGAAGGGCGGGAGGTAATTGCTCGCGAGCATCACGCGAAACGGGTCGGCGGCTTCGCGCAGATCGAAGATCACGTTCTCGCGATCGCGCAGCCGCGTCGCGCCGATGTAGACCGGCAGTTGAAAGTTGATGCCGACGTAGCGCGTGAATGCCCGCTCGTGAATGCGCGACCAGATGAACGGCGAGTGCTCGTGCACGAGGTTGCGCAGATCGATGTACGGCATGCGGCAGAAGAAGCGCCAGTACGCGCGCAGGCGGTTCCAGTTACCCGCCGCCACCGCCGCCGCGTTCCACGCGCCGCCGGAAACGCCGAGCGTTGCCGCCGGTGTGATGCCGAGCTGGTAGAGGGCTTCGACGACGCCGACCTGAAAGATGCAGCGTGCGGAGCCGCCGGAGAAGAGGAAACCGATTTTTTTTGCGGAGCGGAGGAGGGTCAGGGAAGGTTGTTGTCGATCTTCCGTTTTGCTTCTTCCGCCCAGGGGCCTTTCGGATCGTGTTTCAGGTAGTCGTTCCATTCCCTGATCGATTCTGCAGGCTTGTCTGGGTTGTATGTGGCGAGCGCTCTGTTGAAACGTGCTTCGTTGAGCTTCGGATCGAGCGCGATGGCACGGTTCGCTGCGTCGATGGCTTCCTTGGATTGATGATTCTGGATGTACGCTGCGGAGAGATCGCTCCATGCTTGCGCGTTGTCTGGCTGTTTTTGGATGGCGGTGGCGAATTCGGCGATCGCTTGATCGGCACTACGAATAACAAGGCACGCGATACCGCGCGCGTGCGCCGCGTCGGCGGAGCGGTCGTTCTTCGTGTCTTCGAGGAGCTCGTAAGCCTCCCTCACGGCTGGCGCCATTACGTCCGGTGCCCCCCCATCTTTGGGGCCGCGATAGGTCGGCGGTGCCGCTCGACGTACGAACCCAGCGAGACGCGGCTCGATGAGGCGAACCTTGAGCGTCATCGCTTCTACCAGCTTCTGTTTATCCGTCTCGAGCACATGCGCCTGCCACTTCGCCCTCGTGACCGGCGTCAACAAAACCCCAACACTCACCACCGCGGCGACCGACAGCCATCGCCACGCCCGCCCGCGCCGCGGCTCAATACTCTCTTCCTCTTCCTCGGCCTGAAGTTCGGACGCTGATTCCACGACAAACCTGCATTCGGCGCACGTCGCCAGATGTTCGGACAAGGCAACCACCTGAGTTTTGGGCAGCCGCGCATCGACGAATGCCGCCAGTACCTCATGTGGGGGACAGCGGTGGGTCTCACCCGCGACGGTCATTTCCCTCTTCCTTCGTGTCGCTTGCCGCTCTCTCCTGCCGTCATTAGACGGACGGAATGAGGTGTTTCGCATCTTTTACACATGGCGTTCATTCGTCGTCCGGATGCTCCAGGAGGTCGCGGATCTCTTCGGCGCTGATCCCTGCATCCGCCAATGCAGAACGCAGATCGCGGAAGAGTTGTTCGCGCCGCCGGTAGAGCGGCTTCTGCTCCACCTGCAGGCGCCGCGCGATGTCCGAGATGTGCATCCCTCCCTCGAACTGAAACTGAAGTATGAGCCGGTCTTGCGCCGCGAGTGTCAGCAAATACTCCCTGACGATCGTCACGGCCTGTGCGCGAACCTCGCGCCGCTCATGCGTGATGATCAGCACGTCGGCCTGCTCCCGGGCGGTCAGAAACAGCTCCACCGCCTCGTCGAGCGCGACCGTCGAGCGCCGCTTCTGACGCTGCGGCACCTTCGCCGCGATTTCGCGGATGTTGTCGACCGGTACGTCGGGATGCGCCGACGCCGTCTGCCGCACCGCATCCTCCACCTGCTCGCCGTCCCACTGCACGCGGCGCTCGAGCTCCGTCGCCACCGCGCCGAGGCGCTTTGCATCGGCTGAAGGGCGCCACTTGCCGTGCTCGTGGACGCACTGATCGATGAAGATCCGGTGCACGACGACGTTCAGGTAGGTGTTGAGATTGCTGTCCCCGCGGAACTGGCGAAGGATCGCGCACTCATCCTCCAGCAGCTTCACCGTGACCGTCGACGCGAAGTCCTCGGCGTCCGCGCCGTGCAGGCCGTGCTTGCGGCAAACGAATACCACAGCGCGGTCAATCGCTTCCCGCGCATCGAGCAGGGACTTATGAGGGTCCATGTGCTGTCGATTATCGCCGGTCCCGATACAATCCTGCGTCATGCGTGTACGTATTCTCCTGGTCCTTCTGCTCGCCGCTCTGTCAGTAGACGCTGACTACCGCGAGTTCAAGGACTTCCCGGTCGATCCATCGATTGAGACGAAACTGCGGCATGTCGCCGAGGGGACGCTCAAGGACTTTCCGAAACTGAAGGCGGAAGACCTGGCGATCACGGTCATCGATCTCACCAACATGTCGACGATCTCCCGCGGCGACTATCACGGCGACGCCCCGTTCTATCCCGCCTCGGTGGTCAAGCTCTTCTTTCTCGCTGAGACGTATCACCAGAAGAAAGAGTTCGTTCCCGACGTGCCGCGCGCGCTCGGCGAGATGATTCACGTCTCCGACAACGATGCGACGGCGTACATCCTCGACGTCATCAGCGACACCTCCAGCGGTCCGCAGCTCGACGGGCGGGCATTGCGGAAGTTCATCGAGAAGCGCTCGGTGGTGAACAACTGGCTGAAACCGCTCGGCTACGACATCAGCGCCATGGCCAAGCCGTGGAGTTACGGGCCGTTCGGCCGCGACGTGCAGCTCATGGGACCGAATCGCGAGAATCGCAATCGCGCGACGACCAACGCAGTCGCGTCATTGCTGCTCTGGATCGTGCGCGGCCGCGCGGTTTCCCCCGAGGTGAGCAAGGCGATGCTGGAGCTGCTGAATCGTCCGCTCGACACGCCGCGCAAGGACGAGAACCAGGTGAAGGAGTTCCTCGGGGAGTCGCTGCCGGCGGGATCGAAGTTGTGGTCGAAGGCGGGATGGACGAGCGAAGTGCGCAACGACGCCGCGTACATCGAGCTGCCGAACGGAAAGAAATACATCCTCGTCGCGTTCACGCGCGGCACCGCGGATGACGTGAAGCTGCTCCCCGCGATCGCGACGAAGGTGCTGGCGGAGCTCGAATAGCGGATGCAATCGCACGACTTCATGGCCGCGGTCTGCGTCGTGCTGCCCGAGCCGGTCGTCGTGCCGGTCCCGCATCGCCCATCGATCGTCGTGACGGAGCTCTCGCCGACCGCGTCGCACGACGGCGACGAGATGCTCGCCATCGGCTACTACCGCAACGTCGGCGTGCACGCCGATCCCGATCACGTGAAGCACGTGCTGATGTCGTACATCGACGACGGCGACATTCATTGGGGTCAGACAGCGTGGCGCGAGATGGATGAGCACGCCGCTCGCGAAAACGCCGAGGGCGTCTGGTACTCCGGCTCCCGCGTCTACTTCAGCGCCTGGTAAGTTAAGAAGTTGGGGTCAGGTCTGGAAACTTAACCTTAACGCTCCGCCGCCCTGCCGTTAAGTTAAGTTTCCAGACCTGACCCCAACGAAGATCAGCTCGGCTCCGGGGTAGTCGAGCAGGTCGGGCTCGAGGTCGATGTAGCGCCGGCCTCGGAAGCGCTCCTGAATCGCGGGGGGGAAGGGCGTCGGAATCGTGACGTGCACCTCGTACTCGGGGAAGAGCTCGTCCTGCAGCGGCGGCATTTCCTGCAATCCCCACACAGTCGGATCGGGATTGGCGACCGACACGATGAAGTTGCCTTCGCTCGCGATGTCGACCTCGCGGTCGGGCCGCGGCGTGGTCGTGAATTCGAGATGCGTGTGACCTCCATGACGCGAGATCACGTACTCGCCAGATGCCGCCACGCGGGCGGCGGGGAGGTGGCGCGCGCCGTGAGTCTTGGTCAGGTACGTGTGCGCGCCGAGGGTCGCGTCGACGTACTGCGGGTCATCGACGACGTCAACGAATCCCCAGAAGCGCGCGCTCAGCTCCTTGCGGCCGATGGCGATGACCCGCGTCTCGTGGCGGCCGTCGGGGCAGAGCAGGAGCAGCAGCCGTTGCACGTCGCGCAGCGAATCGACCTCCTCGTGCTCGACGCGCGGACGGTAGAGGATGTCGATCCCTCCACGCTCCACGACCTCCATGATGCGGGTAGAATCAAAAACACGGCCATGCTTCGAATCGCCCTCACGCTGGCGGCCCTGGTCGTCGCGATCGCCCTCGTGCTTTTCTTCGGAAAGCGGCACGCCCGGCGGTTTCAGCGCTCGCGCCGGATCCACGTCGATCGATTCAAGCTCAAGCGTCAGCACGCCGACATCGAGCTCGAGGTCTTCGGCCACCGCGAGGTCGTGCAGGCGATCCAGCGCTACGCGCGCGACAACCACGTCTCGACCGAGGCGGCGACGAAACAGGCGAAGACGTACCTCGCGGAGATCGTCCCCAAGTTCAACCTCCTCGCGTACTACCGCTTCGGCGCGCCGCTGGCGGGCGCGATCATGCACTTCCTCTACCGGCCGGTCGTCGACCGGACGCCGATCCGCGACTTCAACGCCGTCGCGCCGAAAGGCACGGTAGTCGTCTACGTCATCAACCACCGCTCGAACGCCGACTACGTCCTGGTTGCGCACATGCTCTTCAAATTCATCTCGCTCTCGTACGCGGTGGGGGAGTGGGCACGCGTCTGGCCGCTGAATCACCTGTTCAAATGGTTCGGCGGGTACTTCATCCGCCGGCGTTACCGCGAGCCGCTCTACCACGCGGTGTTGTCCGGATTCGTGCAGACCATCACCCGCAACGGTGTGACGCAGGGGATTTTTCTGGAAGGCGGCCTCACGCGCGACGGCGCGTTCCAGAAGCCGAAGCTCGGCATGCTCGACTACATCGTCGGCTCGAAGCGCGATCCGGAGTTCGACGCGCCGCTGGTGCTGATGCCGACGGCGATCAACTACGACCGCGTGCTCGAGGATCGCAACCTCACCGAAGAGCTGATGGGGAAGGAAGACCGCTCGACGAAGGTCGAGAAGCTCAACACGACGCTCGAGTTCCTGTTCAAGAATCTCGTCCGCAGCCTGGTGAAGCGGTTCAAGCGGTATGGCTACGCGATCGTGACGTTCGGCACGCCGATCATCGTCGACGACTTCATCAAAGAGCATCCGGCGCTGATGGCGAATACGTTCGACGAGCGGAAGGAAGCGCTGAACGCGCTGGCGGAGCTGGTGATGACCGAGATCTCCCGCGCGCTGCCGCTCACGCCGGTGGCGCTCGTGGCGCGCCTCTTCACGCAGCGCGAGACGTGGAGCGACGCCGACATGTGCGAGGCGCTGGAGCGCGAGCGCGCCTCGTTCTCCGATCGCGTTTGGCTGACGCGCGAGAAGACCGGCGCGGAGATCTGGAAGGCGGCGCGCGAGATCCTCTCGATCCGCCACCTCATCGTCGAGCGCGATGGCGTCTGGAGCTGGAACGCGGACGAGCCGATGCTGCGCGACTACTACGCGAACTCGCTGCTGACGTTCGAGGAAGTGAAGCGCCGCGGCTGGCCGGAGCGGAAGCGCGACGAGAAGGCGGTCGCCGCGGCCCGGCAGGCCGCGGCGGTTTGAAATAGTGCTGAGTGCTAAGTGCTGAGTGCTGGGTTGCCTTCACTCAGCACGCAGCACCCAGCACCCAGCACGTGTTCTTAGGCCGTCACTGAATCAAGAAACCCATACAACGCGTCGAGCACGCGTCCTGTCGCTACCTCGGCCTGCGCGACTTTCTCATCGCTGTCGCAAAGGCGATTCAGCAGCTCGCGCGACGTCGCGGAGTGATGCACGTCCGCTTCCTCGTGCACGCTGAAGAACGCGGGGGCGTCCATGTCGTAGAACTGCGCCAGGCCGGCGATCTTCGCCTTGGCCACGGCCGGCACCTGCGACTCGTACGCGTAGAGCGCGGCGAGGCCTTCGTGCAGGGCGCCTTCGCGCGCCAGCGAGCGCATGGAGGCGATGAGCGTGGCGGTCGAGGCGTTCGGCGAGCCGGCCCTGACTTCCTCGCGGGTCAGCCCGAGGGACTCGCAGAAGCGGAGCCAGAGCTCGGGATGATTTTCGGCGCCGCGCTCCTCCTCGATCAGGTTCTCCAGCAGCATCTGCCGCACGACGATGTCGTCCGTGTGGGCGTGAATGCCGCTGAGGAACGTCGGGAAGGCGAGGGCGTAATGCCAGTACTGGCGGGCGTACTCCTGCAGCTCATCGCGGGTGAGCGTGCCGGCCGACCAGCGCTGATAAAAGGGATGGTCGAGAAGGTGTTTGGATGCGATCCGGGCGTCGAGTTTTTCCATTGGTACCTCCGTTGCGAAATGTTGCACGAGTCTACCTGATCGGACCCGCTTTGATATGCTCGAACCATGTCGCACAACGCCTTCAATTCACTCGACACGTTCGACCTCGGCAACGGCAAAAAAGGGCAGTTCTACTCGCTGCCGAAACTGGCCCAGGCAGGCTTCCCCGACGTCGCGAAGCTTCCGGTCTCCATCCGCATCGTCCTGGAGTCGGTCCTCCGCAACGTCGACGGCAAAAAGATCGTGGAGAAGGACGTCGCCACGCTCGCCCAGTGGACGCCGAACGCCGAGCGCACCGAAGAGATCCCCTTCATGGTCGCGCGCGTGCTGCTGCAGGACTTCACCGGCGTGCCGCTCCTCGTCGACCTCGCCGCCATGCGCACCGCCGCCGACAAATTCGGCCGCGACGCCCGGATCATCGAGCCGCTCGTGCCGGTCGACCTGGTCATCGACCACTCCGTGCAGGTCGACTACTCCAACCGCGCCGACTCCCTCCAGCTCAACATGGACATGGAGTTCAAGCGCAACCAGCAGCGCTACCAGTTCCTGAAGTGGGGGACGCAGGCCTTCAACGGATTCCGCGTCGTGCCTCCCGGCATCGGCATCGTCCACCAGGTCAACCTCGAGTACCTCGCGCGCGGCGTCCTGGAGAAGGACGGCGTCTGGTATCCCGACACGCTGGTCGGCACCGACTCGCACACCACGATGATCAACGGAATCGGCATCGTCGCGTGGGGCGTCGGCGGCATCGAGGCCGAGGCGGGGATGCTCGGTCAACCTGTTTACTTCCTCACGCCCGACGTCGTCGGCGTGCACCTCAGCGGCGCGATGACCGAAGGCGTGACCGCCACCGACGTCGTCCTGACCATCACCGAGATGCTGCGCAAGGCGAAAGTGGTCGGCAAATTCGTCGAGTACTTCGGCGAAGGAGCTGCGTCGCTCTCGCTCGCCGATCGCGCCACCATCGCCAACATGGCGCCCGAGTACGGTGCGACCATGGGCTTCTTCCCGGTCGACGACGAGTCGCTCCGCTACTTCGCGATGACCGGCCGCACCGACGAGCAGGTCGACGCGTTCGGCAACTACTTCAAGGCGCAGGGCCTCTTCGGGATGCCGAAGAAGGGCGACCTTCGCTACAGCAAGGAGCTCGAGCTCGACCTCGGATGCGTCCGCGCCAGCGTGGCCGGACCGAAGCGGCCGCAGGACCGGATCGAGATCCATGCGCTGAAGACGAAGTTCATCAACGAGCTGCAGTCCGAGCCGCCCAACGGCTACGGCAAGCCGGCGACGGAGATCGAGCGCAAGGCGCGCACGGTCGTCGGCGCGGCGACGCGCGGCGTGATCACCGGCGGCGGCGATCAGGCCGACGACGGATCCCGTGGGAAGAACACCAGCCTCGTCTCCGAAGAAGAGATGATGAACAACCGGCCGACGCCTGACCGCGTCGACGCCAAAGCGGTCGCCGATGCGACGCCGACCACGAGTGTCGAGCTGCATCACGGCGACGTCCTCATCGCCGCCATCACCTCGTGCACCAACACCAGCAATCCGTCGGTCATGCTCGCCGCCGGACTCCTGGCGAAGAAGGCGGTGGAGCGCGGCCTCACCGTGTCACCGGTGGTGAAGACCTCGCTCGCGCCCGGCTCGCGCGTGGTCACCGAGTACTACCAGCGCAGCGGACTGACGCCGTACCTCGACAAGCTCGGCTTCTACACCGTCGGATACGGATGCACCACCTGCATCGGCAACTCCGGCCCGCTCGATCCGAAGATCGAGGAGGCGATCAACAAGTACGACCTCGTCGGCGCCAGCGTGCTGTCGGGCAACCGCAACTTCGAGGCGCGCGTGCACCAGTCGATCCGCGCGAACTTCCTCATGTCGCCGCCGCTCGTCGTCGCCTTCGCCCTCGCGGGGCGCATCGACATCGACCTCACGCACGAGCCGATCGGGCAGGGGAGCGATGGCGCGGACGTCTATCTCAAAGACATCTGGCCGACGCTCGCCGAGATCCGCGACACGATGCAGAAGGCGCTCGATCCGGACGACTTCCGCCGCCTCTATTCGAGCTTCGCCGATCAGAATCCGCTCTGGAACAAGATCCCGTCATCCGCCGGACAGCTCTACTCGTGGGACGCGCAGTCGACCTACATCCAGGAGCCGCCGTTCTTCAAGAACTTCGGGATGTCGGCGTCGAAGGCCGCCGACATCATCAACGCGCGGCCGCTGGCGATCTTCGGCGACTCCGTGACGACCGATCACATCAGCCCTGCCGGCTCGATCAAGAAAGACTCGCCGGCCGGCCGCTACCTGATCGAGAACGGCGTGCAGCCGGAGGACTTCAACAGCTACGGCTCGCGCCGCGGCAACGATCGCGTGATGACGCGCGGCACGTTCGCCAACGTCCGCATCAAGAACATGATGGTGCCGGGTGTCGAAGGGGGCGTGACGACGCATCAGCCGTCGGGCGAGCGGATGTCGATCTACGACGCCGCGATGCGCTACCAGCAGGAGGGGACTCCGCTGATCGTGCTCGCGGGCCAGGAGTACGGCACCGGCTCGTCGCGCGACTGGGCGGCGAAAGGCACGAAGCTCCTCGGCGTGAGCGCGGTCGTGGCGCAGAGCTTCGAGCGCATCCATCGATCCAACCTCGTCGGCATGGGCGTGCTGCCTCTGCAGTTCGAGGAAGGGACGAACGCGGGAACTCTCGGGCTCACCGGCGGCGAGACCTTCGACATCATCGGGATCACGGGCGTGCTGCGGCCAATGCAGAAGGCGACGCTGGTGATCCGGCACGCGGCTGGCAGAATCGATGAAGTGCCGGTCACGGTGCGGATCGATACGCCGATCGAAGTCGACTACTACGAACACGGCGGCATCCTTCCGTTCGTGCTGCGGCAATTGATCTCGGAGGGTCAGCCCGTCGCGGTGTAGGACAGGCGCCCTCGCCTGTCCTCAAAGGAGAGCCCGCATGTCGCTGCGTGCATGCGCAGCCGTAGTCATCGTTGCGATCGTCGCCGCCGCGCCGGCCCTGGCCGGCCCGGCGGCATTCGGTCTCGGCGGCTACAGAGTCTGCGGAACGGCACATCTCTCCTGGACCAGCTCCAGCGGCGCCGTCTCGTACTCCGTCGTCACGACCGGCAACGTCGTGCTGGCCAGCGGCCTCGCCTCGACCAGTTACGACGCCGCGTCGTCGAGCGGAGGCCTGGTGATCCGCGCGTACGACGCGGCGGGCTACTTCACCGAATCGAACAGCATCTCACCGCCGAATCTCCCGTGCGGTACGAATTACGTTGTCGGTGGCGGCGGCTACTGCGATGCAAGCGGCGGCTCATCGGCCCATCTGTATTGGGAGCCCGTGGCGAATTCGACGAACTGGTCGGTCGAGCGCGACGGCGTGCAGATCGCCAGCGGCCTCGCGCCGAGCACGCGCACGTACGACGATCATTCGGTCTCCGCCGGCTCGCACAACTACACGATCCGCACGTCCAGCCCTACTACCGGGCAACTCGACATCTCGGTCCTCGGCGTCTCCGTTCCGTCGTGCAGCGCGCCGCCGTCCGCGCCGTCGGGCGTCTCCGCCATTCCCGCCTGCAGCAACGGCTCCGCGCTGGTGCACGTGACGTGGTCGGCCGGAGGGAATGCGACGAGCTATCGCGTCTACCGCAACGGCGTCTACTACTCCCAGCCGAGCGTCACGAGCTTCGACGACCCGGCCGTCACGCCGGGGACGAACTACACGTACGTCGTGCAGTCGGTGAATAAGTCAGGCACCGCGGAATCGGGCCCCGCATCCGCGACGCCTGCCACCTGCGTCCCACCTCCGGGCGGCTTCGTCTCATCCGCGTCGGAGGTCTGCACCAACGGAACGCCGTCCGTGCATGTGACTTGGAATCCCGCGTCGGGTGCGACGAGCTACAGCATCAGCCGCAACAACGTCACGCTGCAGACCGGCCTCACCGGTTCGTCGTACGACGATCCGAACGTCACCGTCGGTCAGAGCTACACGTACGCCGTCACCGCGGTGAACAGCGGCGGCAGCACGGTCGCGCCGCCGACCAGCGTCACGATCGACGCCTGCCCCACGCCGCCGCCCGCGCCGACGCTCTCCGCCTCCACGTTCTGCAGCGCGGGCAACAAGCCGGCCGTGCATCTGAGCTGGACCGGCTCGGCCGGCGCGACGTACACGATCCTCCGCAACGGCCTGCCGATCGCCGGTCCGCAGTCCGGCACCACGTACGACGACACGAGCGTGGCGGCGCAGCAGTACACCTACTCCATCCGCGCATCGAACGGCTCCGGCACGAGCGATTCGAACAGCGTGACCATCGCCGTTCCATCCGATGCCTGTCCGCCTGCCGCGCCCACGCTGAGCGCCAACGTGACCTGCAACGGTGGCACGCCGGTCGTGGCGTTGCTCTGGTCCGTCTCGGCCGGCGCGTCGAGCTACACCGTCCTGCGCAACGGCGCGTCGATCGGCTCGATGACTGCGACCAGCTACAACGATTCGAACGTCACGCCCGGCCAGACGTACACCTACATGGTCCGCGCGGTGAACGCCGCCGGCACCGCCGATTCGAACAGCGCGCAGGTGTCGATCCTCTTCGATGCGTGCGGCTTGCCGCCAGGCTCGTTCACGCTGAGCGCCACGCCGTTCTGCGACACGACCGGCACGCCGGTCACCGCCGTCCGTCTGACCTGGACCGCCTCCGCCGGCGCGACGAGCTACGCGATCCTTCGCGGCGGCTCGCAGATCACCACGACCACCGGCACCACCTACGTCGATCGCAACGTCTCCGGCTCGCTCCAGTACGTCGTGCGCGCTTCGAACAACATCGGAACCGCGCAGGCGACGGCGAGCGCCAACGTCGATCCGAATCTCTGCGATGGATTCACGCCGGCCTCCGACCTCGCCGTGACGGCCGTCTCCGCGCCGTCGAGTGCCTCGCCCGGCTCGACGATCCGCGTGCAGTACACGCTGCTCAACCGCGGCACCGCCGCCGGCAGCTCCACCGTACGCGTCCGCCTCGGCGACCTGCTACTCGCCTCGAAACCTTCGCCGACGCTCGCCCCCGGCGCGTCGATCGCCGACAGCCAGTTCATCACGCTCCCCGCGTCGCTCGCGCCCGGGACGTACTACGCCTTCGTCAGCATCGACACCAGCACCGCGCGCAGCAACGAGATCGCCGTCGCGCCCGCGGCGTGCGGCGCCACCTGCGGCGCACTCGTCGCCGACACCGCCGCGGCGAACGTGCCGGTCGTCTTCATGCTCTCCGCCCCGCCGTGCGACGGAGCGACCATGCTCTGGACGTTCGGCGACGGGTCATCGTCGACCGTCCCCGCCGCCACCCACACCTACGCCGCGCCCGGAACCTACGTCTGGACCGTGACGGTTTCGAGCCCTGGTCAGAGCAATGCCCAGAGCTGCAATGCGAGCGGCACGATCGCGATCACCAATCCGCCGCCCCCGCGGCCAAGACCGGCGAGGCATTGAGTCAGGCAAATGACGTTCACACCAGCACCCGTGAAGCCCACGATCGACTTCTCCGCATTCGAACAGATCGACATCCGGGTCGGCACGATCGTCCTGGTTGAAGACATCGAGCATTCAAAAAAGCTCGTCCGGCTGCGAGTCGACTTCGGCGATCGTGTGCGGACCATCATTGCGGGATTGAAACAGGAGCGAGCGGACCTGTCCGAACTGCTCGGGAAACAGGCATTGTTCGTCGTCAATCTCGAGCCGCGCCGTATGGCCGGCGAGTTATCGGAAGGAATGTTGTTCGATCTCGGATATGCCGACGGAATCGTCCCGGCCCTCGCGGTTCCCGAGCGCCCGCTGCCGAACGGCACGCGCGCCGGCTGACGCAGGAACGATCTCCACATCACTTCGTCAAAGAGTTGTGAGAGATCTGCAGACCGCGCCAATGATCTACCTGAAGGCCGCCCTCTTCCTCGTCCTCGGCGCCACCGCGTCCATCATCCTCGTAGCGCGGAATCCGGAACTGACCACCGCGCTGCTCGTCATCATCACAGTGTGGGCATTTTCTCGCGCCTACTACTTCGCGTTCTACGTCCTCGAGCGATACATCGATCCGTCCTATCGTTTCTCCGGCCTGGGGTCGTTGCTGCGATATGTCATAAGGAATCGCGGACGAACGCAATAGTGCCGCGCGCAAACAATCGCTGACGTTGCCTTACCGGTAACTGTCGCGATTCGCCTACGATCTGATTTTGTAGGTGGGCGGACGAACGGAGCCCTGACGCTCGCGCGTCATTGCATGCTCTCCGTCGCGCTGGTGGCGCTGGCCGGGCAGCTTAACCACTGATCCGATAGTGCGACCGATCACTCTTTCGTGGACGCCTGCGTCATACGGTCGATGGCATCGGGCACGAGCCGCTCGGCAAACCCAGCGATAAAACACCATACGATTACCTTACCCTGATCCGCACAACTCTTTGGACCAGAACGAGTCAAGAAGTCCAAGAATGAAGTCGTAGACGCGACGTGTAGTTCGCAGGTGATGGTAGGGAAAAGAGAACCTTCTAATAAACCACCACTAAAAAACGAGTACAGCACGAGTGCCGCGATGACGCCACTTATAGGCGCCAAGACGATATAGCTCTCCGCGGCGACGAGCTTTTGCAGGTTCCGAATCGCATCGCCATCGACCGCTGGAGTTTGGAGGCGTCTTACGACGCTAAGCGTGCCGCCGAGAAACCCCGCGATAGCGGCCATCGCTAGTGTTGTTAACGGTTGAAGTGGAGCGGAATGGTCATTCTGCGATGCAGGCTCTGTTACACCCGTACCGGTATTTACAGAGGCTGCGGATGCAGGTTGCGCGTACATGCGGCCTGCGCCTAGCGCCACGCATAGGACTATGGCCATTTTGCTGCGCCGCCACATGACACTACCGCCCCAACCTATCCATGCAAACAGCGTTACGATCAACGCACCAATTATCGAGTACTGCGCCCACGGCTCCAAAGATGGCGAAATCAGCAGCAGAAACAGGCATGCGAGTATTCCAAACGTGATCCATGCCATACGACGCGAAAGCATTGCGCGCTGTTGTTCCATTGCATTTGCAAAAATTGACTCGCGTACGATCTGATGATGTAGTTCCATGAGATCCGCGCGTAATGCAATCGCCTCCGCGTCGTCGACTGCGCTCGCTGCTTTGTCGAACGCCGGCGGGTTGGAGGCGATGTAGAGCGCGTACTTCGGTTCACCGGCGACCTCGCGGAACCGGTTACGCAAGATCCATGCGCGTCGCGATAGCCGGTCGAGTTTTGCTGCTTCGAGCAAACGGCGCTCCAATTGGTAAACAGCGGACCAATCCACCGCGTCACATTTAGGAACATCGTCAGCACCAATACTGCGGAGTTCATCCCTCAACTCTTCGTAGTACTCTTGCGCCGCCGTTGATATCGGATTCGCACGGTGAACTTTCCGCTTTGAATCTGAGCGGCCGTGCGTTGACGGATCTCCAATGGTTGCGGCCGCGGAAGAGAGCGGCCGTGTGGTTGAGTCTTTAGACGCGCTCTGATCTTGATTCTGTTCCATTCGACACTCTCCAACTGTAGAGAGGGACAAGGCAAGAGAATTTCCAGCATCGCTACGCGGGCTAACTCGCCGCGGAAGCTGGCACGGCCCGGCTTCGGCCCGTCGGCCGAGCCGAGTCGGGAAGTGAAAACCAACACGGCGGCTCGCGGCCTGCATCGCGCGACTCACATGCAGGCAGCCCGTGCGCCGCTCTGGCTTCGGCACGTGGGCCCTGGCCGCAGCTTAACGTCTGATCCGTTAGTCCGAGCCCGGAAAGGAGGCCGCCTCTCGGTGGCGTCGTCAAAACGGCCAAAGGCAGTGCGCCCGAGTTGGCTACCTGCCATCCAGTCGTAGCGCGATGTCGGGCGGAGTCCGAGGGCAGGTGCTTGTCCCGTGGCGTTGGATTCACGGAATCGGCGGAGGCGTGTGGACGTTAGTAACGGCATGCGTTATTATCACGCGAGTGATTCGAAGTTGGGCGGACGCGGAATCTGAAAGGCTGTTTCGGTTGCAGCCCTCCAGGCGGCTGCCATCGGATATTCAGCGGGTCGCGCTCCGCAAATTACGGATGCTCGACGCGGCGATAACCCTTGAGGATCTAACTGTTCCGCCGGCGAATCGGCTGGAGAAGCTGAAGGGTGATCGGGCAGGACAATGGAGCATCCGTATTAACGACCAATGGCGAATTTGCTTCGTGTGGCGCGGCGGGAAC